>OGQO01000606.1_pt1 | contig 37188 bp, 30 predicted proteins | sample 1553241 | NCBI WGS metagenome assembly OGQO01 (sample SAMEA2579933, study PRJEB22360) | human gut metagenome | biome: human gut; feature: human-associated habitat; material: faeces | place: Denmark | collected 2008/2010
CTCCAAAACCCTCAATAAAGCAGGCTAATTTTGGAACACGAAACTGAACACCCTATTTTTTAATATTGATGACAGAAAATTGGAAATATTCTTTTGTTCTTTGGCAGATGGCGGAAATTTAACAAATGAAGAATTTAACGCCTTCCTTGATATACTCGACACCTTTGTTCCTTGAATATAAGGAATAAGTTGATCATGAAATGCATCTGAATTAAGATAATATCCTAAGAATTTTTCATTGAATATGCAATTTGGACGGACTGGAATTGTATGAAGCCCGGCAACCAATAGATCATTCTCAGAAGATATGATTTCGCAGCATTTGCCAACTGTATTATCTTCAGCAGCATCTGTAAAAACAACGTCTCCACACTTTAGAATATTCTTGTAGGGTGGACAATAACTATCGTCTTTAATATATGGAATAGAATCAACTGCGGTGTTTACAAATTCACCATATTTGATTAATATATCTCCATAATGGATATTTCGCACAGTGCCATTATCTGCTAACATTGCACGAGATAAACTGTTGTTTGGTAATGGTTCAAATATACATGAGAATAGTTGGGATTCCCATTCCTCATCGAACCCTTTGAATCTTAGTTTCGGTTTCATGGCATCAGGATTTAGAATTGATGAGTGCGTTGAGACCTTCGATGGCATAATCATCTCCGGTCAGCTCTGATACGAGTGCAGCTAATTCTGTACGAGATGTTTCCAGACCGCGTTCGATGTCGGTATAGGTCAAGGCGTATTTTCCCTCAAGGACTTTCACCGAATCTGTGACTGTTGCGATTATAGAATCGGGAATGGCATCTATCGCCGACGCTATCGGCTCTATCCATTTTAGACGCAATATCTCAACTATCTGCAACATCGTAAGCTCCTTGATTTTTGCGATAGTTTCAGCTTCCAATACCGCTGCCGCTTCCTTGACTTCCTTTTTGAGCGCCGAGCTTTCCGATTGAAGAGTCATCACACGCTGCACAGTAGCCTCCGGACTTTCCGGTTCAAACACCATTTTTATGAAGGCGTCCTCTTTCTTTTTCTTGCTGCCTTTAAGACCTAAGTCATCGCAGAACTCATTGAAGGCCTTGGTGACCGCTTTCGACTCGAATTTGGTGTTGTCATCGTTAAGCGGCATCTCCTGCGTATCGGTATCCAAGGACTCCGTCATCTCGTTGAGCTCACTTTCCGCTGCATTGAGCCTAGACCGAAGGGCGTTGAGCGCTTCAAGTTTGTCGCTAAGATATGTGCGCTGTGTAAGATCGAATGGAATAATTCTGCCGCGCAAACCGTCGGGCACCTCATACTCTTCGTCGTTCTTTTTTACGAGCTTATAGTTGGTCTCAACCTCGTTGCAGGCCTTGAAACCCTCGGACTGTATGATTTCTATGTCGTTCATTATCCCCTGCCAGTGGTCGGAGAGAATCTGATATACGGTGTATGGGTTTACTAGCGGCAGTGACCCGCATCGGTGCATGATGTCATCCGAGATGCGGTCGGCCTCCGCTATCTCATGCACATCCTCCACGTGGTCTATGAGCCGGATTTTCATCATCTCGCGGAACGATGAGAATGCATCGTTGAAACTCATCCTGAAGCCGCATACGTCGGAATTTCCGTCAACAGTGGCTTCAATGTCATTCACCGCAAGCCGGCAATAAGGCTTATCGCCTTCTCTTGCAAAGAGCTGGGCGCGGAGCGAAGGGAACACATCCCAATATTTCTGAAGGCTGTCGATCTCTTTCTCAGGTATGCCGCCGAACATTGTGGCATAAATGTCGAATCTCTCGGCTCTTTCCGAAGAATCCACATATCTCGGTATGTTGAGATTGTATTGGTTTTGCCGGATTTCCTTGCGACTGACTTCACGAGAATACCCTGGTATGGTTTTGCGGTCGCGATATGTGTCGGCTATCTTCTTTATATCGCAGGCGCGGAGACGGTTTTGTTTGCCATCCTTTACGAAACCCTTGCTTGCGTCGATAATCAGTACGCCCTCATCGCCTCGATTCTTTCTGAGAACCATAATAAGCGTAGGAATGCCGGTGCCGAAGAATATTCCGGCAGGCAAGCCGATTATGGCGTCGATACGGTTTTTCTCGATGAGCTGTGCACGGATCTTCCCTTCACCCTCGGCTTCCTCACGCAGTTCTGGACCAAGCTCGTTGCCGTCATCATCATATAGGCGTGGAGGCTTCCCACGGAACAGCACGCCATGAGGCAACACAATAGTCATAATGCCATCCTTTTCAAGGTGATGAAGTTCGTGAAGCAGAAAAGCATAATCTGCCTTGGTCTTGGGAGCCACGCCGAATTCCTTGAATCGATCGTCATATTCCATGTCGCCGTTATCCCAGTGCTGGGAATAAGGTGGATTGCTCACCACAGCATCTACACGCAGCGGCTTGTTGATCTCTTCCCCCTTCTCCTGCATCGGCCAGTCCTCTTCAAGGGAGTCGGCGCAGCGGGTCTTGATGTTGGTCGGCAGGATTCCGCGCATTACGAGATTCATGCGCGTAAGGTTGTAGGTGCTTTCTATGAGTTCCTGGGCATAATAAGTCACAGTATCCTTGTCGGTGAAATGCTTGCTCACGGCTTTGCCGATGGTGATCAGCAGGGAACCCGAACCTGATGTGGGGTCGTATATCTTAAGGTCTTTACGGTTTTTATGATGTTCGGCTACAATCTCCGACATCACGATTGCCACCTCGTGGGGAGTGTAAAACTCCCCGGCCTTTTTACCTGCACTCGCGGCAAAACTTCCTATAAGGAATTCATATATATAGCCCAGAACGTCATAATCTTCCTTGCCGTCGGTGGGGATATCCTTGATAAGGCTGAGCAGTTGTTTTAGCGCACGTGTCTGTGCTGAAGGATTGTCACCTAACTTTGTGAGGCCGGCCGACATGGTATTGAATATACCTTTATATACTGATTCGTAGTCAGGATTCATTAGACGCTCGAAATTCTTCAGGGCCTCTGAAAGTGTAGCCACATCGAAATCTCCGGTCTTAAGCCAGGTGTTGAAAAGATACTTATATTCAATGAAAAAGCCCTTACGCTTCTGACATTCATGGATAAGATTCGCCATGTCGGGGTCGTCGATATCCTCAACGACATATTTTAGATCGTCTTCCGGTATATCCATGTCTTCTTTGAGGAATTTTACGAGAATGTCAGACAGGAACTTATAGAAAATCAATCCAAGAATATAATCCTTGTATTCGTTAGGGTCGATCTTCCCGCGAAGTTTGTTAGCCGAAGCCCATATCCGGCCTGCCAGATGCTGCTTGTTCATTAATCCGAATGTTTTTGTAATTCAATTGCAAAGTTAATAATAATATGTTCATTCTATGTTAGCGGACTCGTAATTTTTATGGCTGAGGCCAATTTGTCAAGGATTTATCCCTTTGTCGTGTCTACACAACAACGCCTGTTTCGACAACATCTTCTTCAAACCCGCTCAAGGCTGGCAATAAGAATTGTTCGCGTCCGGATTTGCCTATGTCGATATGTTTTAGTAAGTTTGCGCCGCATAATGACCACGACATACCTACCTATCATGAAAATCGACCGGCTTATCATTACGGCGGCCCTCGCGGCCCTCGCTTTTCCGACCTCAGCCTCCCGGCTTAGAGGCTTCTTCTATGGCCGCGATGCCGCTCCCGGAGGCCATGAATGGCAGTCGCCCGACTCGCTTGCCTACAACAAGGAACAGCCCCGCGCCACATTCCATTATTTCGGCTCCATCGACGAGGCGCGTCGTGTCCTGCCGGAGGGAAGTCGCTACTGGATGTCGCTCGACGGACAGTGGCGGTTCCATTGGTCGAAAGATCCTTCCGTTCGCCCGGCTTCTTTTTTCAAGCCCGGTTTCGACGCTTCGGGGTGGGACACCATTCCCGTTCCCTCCAACTGGAATATAGAAGGTATCAAGCCCGATGGATCGCTACGGTATGGGAAGCCCATATATGTCAACCAGAAAGTCATCTTTCAGCATCAGGTTAAGCCGGGTGACTGGCGCGGAGGCGTGATGCGCACTCCGCCCGAGAGCTGGACGACCTTTGGCGACCGAAACGAGGTCGGCTCCTATCTCCGCACTTTCCGCGTTCCTCAGTCCTGGCGGGGGCGCGAGGTGTATATCTGCTTCGACGGCGTCGATTCATTCTTCTATCTCTGGGTCAACGGTCATTATGTAGGCTTCAGCAAGAACTCGCGCAATGCCGCGCGTTTCGATATAACGCCATATCTCCATGAGGGCGACAACACGGTGGCGGTGGAGGTCTACCGCAATAGCGACTGCTCTTTCCTTGAGGCGCAGGACATGTTCCGCCTCCCGGGAATCTTCCGCTCGGTGTCGCTCTATTCCACCTCCAAGTGTCAGATCACCGATCTCGTGGCTATGCCCTCGCTTCTCAATGATTACAAGGACGGGCGCCTCCGCGTCACCGTCAGGCTCCGCAATCTCTCAGAAAGCGAAACGCGAGGCTGCCGTATGCTCTACACCCTGTATGCCAACGACCTATACAGCGACGACTGCTCCGACACACCGGTAGTAGAGGCCGAGTCGGCGCCGTTTGCCATGCTGCCGGCATCTTCCGACACAATAACCCTCGACATAGATCTCGCTTTTCCCCGCAAATGGAGCGCCGAGGAGCCTTGGCGCTATACACTCGTCGCCCGGCTCGTCGACGGCAATGGCATGCCGTTAGAGACGGTATCGACCTTCACCGGTTTCCGTTCCGTGGAGCTTGCCGATGTGCCGGCAGAGAAGGATGAGTTCAATCTCGCCGGACGCTATTTCCTCATCAACGGAAAGCCGGTCAAGCTAAAGGGCGTCAACCGTCATGAGACCTCTCCCTCTTCCGGACACACGCTTTCCAGAAGCCTGATGGAGCGGGATGTCATGATGATGAAGCGCGCCAACATCAATCACGTGAGGAACTCGCATTATCCCGATGACCCTTACTGGTATTATCTATGCGACAGATACGGCATATATCTTGAGGACGAGGCCAATCTCGAGTCTCACGAATACTATTACGGGGATGCATCCCTCTCACACGACCCCGCATGGCTCGATGCGCATGTGGCTCGTGATATGGAGCTCGTGCATTCCACCGTCAATTCTCCTTCAGTGGTGATATGGTCGCTCGGCAACGAGGCAGGCCCGGGTCGTAATTTCGTTGCCGCTTACGACGCCATAAAGAAGTTCGATTCCTCGCGCCCCGTGCAGTATGAGCGCAACAACGATATCGTGGACATCGGCTCCAATCAGTATCCCTCGATTGAATGGACACGCGAGGCCGCAGCCGGAAAACTGGATATCAAGTATCCTTTCCATATCTCTGAATATGCCCACTCGATGGGGAATGCCTTAGGTGGCCTCGCCGACTACTGGAAGGCGATTGAGAGCACCAACCATCTTATCGGTGGCGCAGTGTGGGACTGGATCGACCAGTCGCTCTACTATTACGATTGCGCCCGACCCGGTGTCCCATATCTGGCTTACGGAGGCGATTTCGGCGATGTGCCATCCGACGGACAGTTTGTGATGAACGGCATCCTGTTTGGCGACCGCACACCCAAGCCGCAGTATCATGAGGTGAAGAAGGTGTATCAGAATGTGGCCGTCATGCCTGTAGATATGGAGAAAGGTGAGATCGAGGTCTTCAACAAGAATTATTTCACCACGCTCGACGACTATCAGATAGGGTGGCGCCTTTTGCGCGATGGGGTGGAAGTTGATGCCGGACGGATAGAGCTTCCCGCCGGCGTTTCGGTCGCGCCACGCAGCGGCATGCGTCTTGCCATTCCATATGATTATTCCGCCCTTGATTCCGAGGGGGAATATTTCGTCAATGTCGATTTTACGCTTGCCGCCGACAAGCCCTGGGCCGAGGCCGGCTATGTGCAGATGTCGGAGCAGCTGCCGGTCAAGGATGCATCCCATGCAGGCTCTTTGCCTGAAGGGATCCGGGGCAACACTCCTTCGCTGGTCAGCCGTGACGGTTTTATTGATGTGACCGGTGATGGCTTCAAGGCCAGTTTCAATCTCTCTACCGGCACTCTCGACACTCTCCGCTATGGCTCGTCAGACATTATTCTGCCCGGTAAAGGCCCGCAGCTTGATGCCTACAGGGCATATCTCAACAACGATGCCTGGATCAGTGACGAATGGTTTGCCGCAGGACTATACAATCTCCGCCATCACGTCACCGATGCTTCGGTCTCAGTCGATGAGGCCGGCAACCCTGTCCTGTCGTTCACTGTCGTGTCGCAGGCTCCGAATGGCGGCAAGATGACTGGTGGCAACGGCACTCCCAAAGGTGTCTACAGCATCGATGAGTCGGAGTCTACACCTTTCGGACCGGATGAATTCCAATTCACTACCCGACAGACATGGACTGTCTGTCCCGACGGCACCATCTCGCTCGACGCCGATATCACTTCAGGCAATCCTGAGCTGGTGCTTCCGCGCTTGGGCTATACCTTGGAGATGCCCCGTGAATTCTCGAATGTGAAGTATTACGGACGTGGGCCGGAAGAAAACTACAGCGACCGTCTTACCGGACAGTTCGTGGGCTGCTATTCATCGACGGTCGATGACATGATGACGCATTACACGCGTCCGCAGAGCAACGGCAATCGTGAGGATGTACGCTGGGCCGGTCTCACCGATGCCGACGGCAGGGGAGTGCTCTTTGTCGCTCCAGGCAGGATGTCGTTCAGCGTGTCTCCCTATACGGAAAGCGAGCTATTCTTCACCGACCATGACTACAGGCTTCCTGAGCCGGACAAGACCGTGGTGCATCTCGATCTTGGAGTCACTGGCCTTGGCGGAGCGAGCTGCGGTCAAGGTGGCCCGCTCGAATCGCAGAGGATCTATTCCTCTCCCCACAGCTTCCGCATCCTGCTCCATCCTGTCACCCGTTTATAAAATCAGCTGATTTGTTCGGATAATAAAAATTCCGTACTTTTGCAGCCCGTTTTATTATGGTAGACATGGAAAATCTGCTTTCATTCATTCTGGAGGTGATAGGCACCGTGGCCTGCGCCATAAGCGGCATACGCCTTGCCGCCACCAAGAAATTCGACTGGTTTGGCGCTTACGTCGTGGGCCTTGTCACGGCCATCGGCGGTGGCACAGTCAGGGATATCCTCCTTGGCCTGCCCGTCTTCTGGATGCACAACTGGTGGTATCTCGCCGTCACGGCGGTCTCTCTGCTGGCGGTGCTCGTGTTTCGGAATCTTCTCGTGAGCAAAGACAGGATGCTCTTCATCTTCGACAGCATCGGCCTGGCGATGTTCTGCGTCATCGGCATCGACAAGACGCTGGCGATCCACTATCCCATGTGGGTGGCCATGGTGATGGGAATGATCACCGGTGCTTTCGGCGGTGTGATACGCGACATCCTCATCAATGAGATTCCGCTTATTTTCAGAAAGGACATATACGCCACCGCCTGTCTTGCGGGTGGTTTCGTCTTCTGGATAATACGTGAGCTCGGCGCCGAGCTGTATGTGAGCCAGCTCAGCTCCGTCGCCACGATCATCATCATCCGTTTCCTGACCTTGAAATACAATCTTCAGCTCCCTATCCTGTCGCAGAGCGCCGACACTAAGAAATAATAAACAACCCAATCCGGCTTGTAGGGACATGCCTCCGGCATGTTTCCCGGTTAGCGATTCTGTCGGCTGGTGTGAAGCAGTTTGCTGAGCCGCGATATCAACTCTTCTGGATCGGTGAAGATCATACTGCGGTCCACACGCTTGCCTCGGGCATATATGGATTGGTCGGTGTCGTGCAGCTGCTCCGCCATGCCCCGGTACATATCATTGTAGCTCCATACCAGTATCGGCCTGTCGGCATCCGGATCCACCTTCTCCCTCACCATTATGTGGGAGAGGGTCGAGATCCATTCGTCGATTGTGCCGATTCCGCCTGGCAGCACGATGAAGATGTCGGCCATATCGATCATCACTCCCTTTCGTTCGCTGAGGTCCTTGGTCAGGATTACCTCGTCGCATAGCTCGTCGGCCCGGTGTCTGAAAACTTCCGGCACCACGCCGATGACCTTAGCTCCGCTCTCGTGGGCGGCAGCCGCCACCACATGCATCAGCCCGGCGTTAACACCGCCATATATCAGTTCGGCTCCTGCCTCGCCGATTGCCGATACTATCCGTCGGGTGCCTTCAACCACTTCCGCCGGAAGGTCGCCGCGCGACGAGCAGTAGCACGCCACGCGCATCCGTCGTTCTCTATCCATATTCATGAATTCATGCCTGTCTGCCTGAGGTCGCTTACCGTTTGGTGAACGAGATGAGCGTGTGCCCGGCCTCAAGCGTCATGGCGTTGCCGGAGATCTTTATATCGTCTAATTTACGCATCTTCATCACTCTTGCCTCGAGCATCGGCTTCACCACATCCGGAATGTTGGATATCACCCGCGAGCGCATGGAGGCGAGAGAATCTTTCGGCGCGTCGGTGAGCTGCGCGTAGTTCAGTGAGACCGAAGTCGTGTCGACATCCACCACCGTTTTCGTGGGGTCGAGATTGATGGTCACCTCGTCATCGTCGTGCGCGGTCCAGGTGCCGGAGGCCTTGATGCTGCCGTTTACGGTGGCGCTTATCGGTGTGGCAGTTGCCACCGATTCCACACCTCGTGTCAGTGTATAGTTGGCCGAGATGTCGATGGTGCCTCCATTCGTGCCATCGGTCCTTACGAACGTGAGAGTCGGCGTGCATGTCATTTCACCGGCATCCATCCGGTTGCCGTCACGTCTGTCTTTCTTGTCGGGCTTGTCTTTTCTATGCGACATCTGTGTGGTGGTGCCGTTCCAGGTGCCGGCGATTGCTCCGGCAAGTTTCGCCTCCTCGCTGCTGCAGGAGGAGAGCGCCAAGGCGGCGGTCAGTGCCGCTGCCATCAACATTTTGATTTTCATAATCCTGTGGTTTATCTGTATATTTCTATTACAACGTATTGACTCTTGGATATGTTTATCACATCATTGACTTTTGATATATGGCGCTGACGACTGATGGCTTTCCGATTGCCTCAGCTGAAGCGCCGGTATATGTAGCGGGCAAGTCCGTAGATGCTGCGCCGGAAGCCCGGATAGTGCAGCAGCCGTGTGAACCATCCCATCCTTGGATCGAGCCATCTCACCATCGCCCCGACGAATATCATCGCGATCAACGTGCCTACTCCCACCACCTGCCATTGCCAGGAGCAGAAATAGAAATATCCTGTGGCCACCGCCAATACCACCAGTGTAGTGTCGATGATGATCTTCGCTTTCGGGAAGGGCATACCCGATGCCTGGCTGACGGCTACGGTTATGCCTTCACCTGGCATCGTCACCGACCCGCAACGTATTTCGAGAGAGATGCCTATGGCTAATACCATACATCCCAATAGCTGCACCGCAACCTGCCACGTCAGACTGTCACACACCACCGCCGACGTGAGCCACATGTTGACGTCAAGTAGGAAGCCGAATAGGAAACCGATTACCAGCTGGAAGAGCTGCACAAGCTGGAACCTGCGCCTGAGAATCAGGATCTGAAGAATCACCAGCACGAAGTTCATGATATAGGTGTATTCGCCTATAGTCAGCGCCGGAGCCATGTCGTCTTCACCCGCCAGCGTCATCACGAACGGTATCGTGGAGATGACGCTGCTGCCCAGATGCGAGCGCACCGACAGCGCGACGCCGAGCGTCATTATGAAGAGGGATATCGTGAGCAGGATATGCTGCCAGAGGAAGGAGAGGATTCTGTCTCTTGATGCACGTGTGTCTAAGGCTATATTCATTTTATCGTTCTTGTTATTGTTCTTCGGTTTTCTGCAAAGATAATAAAACTGTGGCGTATTTCCTAATTCAGCCGCATATCCGGGATATCCGGCATGTGCCACAACATGTGCCACAATAAGATTTAATGGTTTATATTTCCTCTATAATGATTGTGATATAGCCGCTTTTACTTAACTTTGCATCTGGTTCTGAAAAGGCTGGAAATTTGTGAACCAAGTTTAAAAACACATCATACAATAGCGATGTCATCGAAGAAAACTAAACTCTATATATCCATTCTGACTCTCGCGGCACTCCTGATGCCGGCGGAGGCGCTCTGTCAAGGTAGCCACGTAAGCGCCGCCTCCCCTCCACCGGCCCTCTATGCGGGCAATTTAAAGCTCTCCACGCCGGGCACCTCGGAAACCGGCGCCTCGGAATTCCTGCGGCGTCTCGCCTCACTTCCAACCGATTCAGTCACACGCCTCGGTACTCGGTTCACTCTTGCTTCTCCGATGGTGCCCGATTCCGCCCTGCTGTGTTTCGTCACGGCCATCAGCCGGGAGCAGGAGGAGAGAGGCGACAGGAAGGCGATGGATGCCATTGCAAGGGCCTATATCAACTCCTCTCATATCTATTCCACGGTCTACTGCAATTTCTCCGAGGCCTACATCAATCTGCGGAAGGCCGAGAGCATATGTCTCGACTATGGATTCGACTCGGTGCTCGCGCATGTTTATCTCAATATGGCGACCCTCTTCTCTATCGACAGCAAGCTCGATTCCTCCACAGCGCCGGGCAATGATGCGGGGCGATGGCGAGAATATGTCACCAAGGCCTTCGATCTTGCCGAGAAGTCGGGTAATAAGGAGATTATGGCCTATGCCGTGGTCAATATGACCAACGACAACGATTTCGACTCCTATACAGGCTTCTCGGATTATATAAGGAGATATCTTGAGGCCGATGTGCCGCGCGATGCCAGCGAGCATGCCTATGCCAGAGCCATCTCCCTTGCGGTGACGGCGTTCCTTAAAGGAGACGCAGGCGAAGCCCACCGCCATCTGCACGCCATCGGCTCCATGTCGTTCAAGCTGCGCAACCTCACCCCACGTTTCAAGGAGCAGGCACGGTTTCTTGACGGGTTGATATACGAGCGTTCCGGTGATATCCGCATGGCCGAGGATGTTTTCAATGAGATTCTCGATTCTTCGAAGGCCCGCGGCGACCTGGAGTCGATGATGTGGATGCAGGGCAATCTCTATCTCTTCAACCGGCGCCGGGGACGCCTTGCCGAGTCTGACCGCTATCTTCTCGACTACTACCGCACGAGGGAGACGATAGCCGCCAAAGGCTCAGGAGGTGTTCCTGTCAGCGGTCTCGAGCTGAGGGAGACCCTCTCAGAATATGAAGACGAACTGGAGCAGTCGAGAATCCGCGACCGGCGCGCACGCTGGGTCGTCGGCGCCGGCAGCATCGTGGCGACCCTCCTGATCATCATCCTCTCTATTGTGCTATATTACTCGCGCCGCCAGCGCAACTATATCATGGCCCTCTATGAGCGCAACATCAATTCGCGTGCCGCTTTGGATAAGGACGATAATGGGCCTTCGGCTACGGAGCCGGAGGGCAAGGGAATTCAGGCATCCGAAAATGACTCCATGCCGGAGGAGAAGGGTTCCGACTCGGCCGATCCGGAGCTCATGGAGAAGGTGGGGGAGATCCTTTCCAAGGGAGCTGAGGTGCTTGACCCTGATTTCTCGATCGCCAGACTCTGCGCCATGACCGGCTCCAACAATACCTATGTATCGAGAGCCGTCAATGCGAGGTTCGGAAAGCCCTTCAAGACGGTGGTGGCCGAGCGGAGAATCGCGGAGGCCTGCCTGAGGTTTGACAATCCGGCCGACAACGCCAACCTCACGGTCGAGGCCATCTGTCAGGAGGTGGGCTTCCGCAGCCGCGCCGCCTTCTCGGTGGCCTTCAAGAATGTCACCGGCCTGACTCCGACAGAGTACAGGAAGGCGGCGCGCCGCTTCATGCCGGCACAATAGCGCAAAGTTGGTTCGTTTTCATCAAAACAGAACCGGTTTGTCTTTAAAATCAATGGTTTTGATTCTTGGATGCTATAAATTTGCGGTCGGATTCTTGCTCCGCATTCCATTAAAAACTTATAGCATATATGAAGCAGACATTACCTATCATTGCCGTGGCCCTGGCAGCCATGACAGCGCAGGGCGCCGGTCTTGAGACAGCAGCCCCCGGAGGTGAGACAGTGGCTCCCGCCTCTATGAGAAAAGAGAAAAAACTCATTCCTCCCGAGGAATGGAAATTCAAGTTCAGCGAGGCCGACATCGTGCGTGACACTCCGGAAGGGGAGAAGGCCCTCTGGTCGAAGAGCTGCGACTATTATTCCAGCACGATGTTCGGCGTTTCCCAGGGCTCCACGAAGGGTATGCCCTGCACGGTGGTGGAAGGTGCCGACGGCGCGTTCTGGATCTATGCTCCGTTTGCAGGCATCGACACCCGTTCATGGCTCAAGGCTGATATCGATGGCGACGTGATGACCGTCAACCTGCCGCAGGCCATCTATTCCGATGGCGATGACGATGGCAATACCTACGTATATGTGGCGCAGATGTGTCATTTCGAGCTCGAGGATCCTGACGACGGCTCGGGTCGTTACTTCGCCGAGGAAGGCGACACGCAGCTCGTCTTCAACAAGGAGGGCGACACATGGAAGATGCAGATGTCGGAGGTTAACGACAAGCCCATGGTGATGGGCCTTGTGGCAGCCGACGACGGAACATGGTGCATTTTCAGCGACTGGAACATCGGCCTGACTCCCTTCGACGGCGAGCTCCTTGAATTGCCTGCCGGTGTCAACACAGAGAAATGGGAGATGGTGATTCAGGTCGACGGCAACTATGTCACCGGCCAGTATGTAAATGTGGGATTTGACGGCGACGACGTATATCTCAACGGCATCTCCTCCATGTTCCCCGACGCATGGATCAAGGGCTCAGTAGCCGACGGCAAGGTCTCATTCCCTTCCCATCAGTATATCGGTGCCGATGAGGTCAACAGCTCTTTCGGCTTCTTCTACGGTGCTACCGAGGAACTGGTCTATAACGAGGAATGGGATTTCTGGTACACTGTCACCAATTTCGCCGACAACCTCACTTTCGACTATGATCCAGCCGCGCGCACCATGACCACGGAAGGCACGCTTCTCATCAACAGGGGAGACTGGGAGGTATATGCCATCGAGAGTTTCACCGCTCCACGTATGGCGTTCGCCACAGAGGTGACCGACTTCCGGCCTATGAATCCTGTCCAGAGCCTCTTCTCTGAGGCCGGCGATTACGCGGGATCCGAGTATTTCGATTTCCCCACCGTCAACAGCAGCCACCAGCTTCTCGACACCTCAAAGCTCTATTACAGGGTATATCTTGACAACGAGCTCCTGACATTCTATCCCGACGAGTATGTCGGACTCGATGGGGAGGTCTCCGAGATTCCTTTCCTCTTCACAAACCAGAACAACATGGGCTTCTACGGCATATGCAACTGCACCCACTTCTTCACTTTCACGTTCACAGGCTTCGATACGATGGGTATACAGACTCTCTACCGCGACGGCGACAATGTATATGAATCGGATATAGTCACGGCATACAGTGCCGGCATCGACGAGATGGCCGAGTCGGAGGTGGCCTCCATCGAATGGTACGACATCGCCGGATGCCGCGTCCAGCGCCCTGACAAGGGTATCTACATAAAGCGCACCGTTTATGAAAACGGTTCTGTAAAGACAGCCAAGACAATCGTCAGGTAACTATTGCCTGTAAAGCAACAAGAAAAAACTGTAGTGAGATGAGAGCCGTCTGTCAAGCGGGACTTTGAAACCCCGCGGCAGACAATATCCCCGGAAGACGGAAGGCATCCGTGCCATCCGCTGCCGGGGATTATTTTCATAATGGTGCCACTTTTTTTATAATGGCGTAACATTTTTTAAGGATGTCCGTATTGTAATAAAAGCTAAACGCAATGAAAAGATCTACCATCCTGCTTCTCTCGCTCTATGTTCCGCTGATGGGACTGCATGCACGCACCATCAGCGGAACCGTGTTCTCGGCCAATGATTCCACCGCAGTGGCCGGGGCGCAATGCCGCCTGCTCTCCGGCGACAGACTCCTTCAAAGCACCTCTGCCGGTGTAGACGGTGCTTTCTCGTTATCCACCGACCTGAAGACCTCCCTGACGCTCGTGGTGTTGATGACCGGATTCTCTTCTACCGAAGTCATAGTGGAGCCCGGCTCGAATAATCTTGACATAGGCGTCATTTATCTTGATGAGTCGGTCGCGCTCGACGAAGTGGTGGTTACCGCCAATCCGGTCGTCCATTCCAAAGGACGCACTATCGTGTATCCCTCAGGAGCCGATGTCAAGGCTTCCTCGACTGCCATAAGCCTCTTCCAGAAGCTTCCGCTTCCCGGATTGCTGGCAAATCCCATACAGCGTACCATCTCCGTCGACGGCGGCGCTCCGGTGATACTGATCAATGGGGTGCCTTCATCTGTCGACGACCTTAATGCCTTGCAGCCGAAAGATATCGAGAAGGTGGAATACTCCCGTTTCACTCCGGCCCGGTATGCCGACTCCGGTAAAACCGGATTCCTCAACATTACCCTTAAACAAAGGAACGACGGCGGCCAGGTCTACCTCTGGGGACGCAGCGCCGTCAACACCGCCTTCGTCGATGCCAATGTCAGCGCCTCCTATCATCAGGGTCCGTCGCAGTTCACCCTCCGCTATCAGCCTTCATGGCGCAACTACCAGAAGGTCTACGACAATGTCCTGCAAAGCTATATCGGCGATGATTTCCGCGTCGATCTCGCGGTGCACGACCGCAATCCTTTCAACTATGATACCCATGCCATGAAGCTGAAATATGATTTCAGCCCCAGTCAGAAGACACTCTTCTCGGCCACTTTCTCCGCGATTCCAAACTTCAGCCATCGACGCAGCATCGCCACTACCATGGATTCCGAGCTTGGAGAATACGACACGCGGAATGTCACGAAAAGCAAGGACTTCACTCCCTCGCTCGACCTCTTCCTTCGTCAGGATTTCAACGATAAGAACACCCTCGAGGTCCAGGTCGTCGGCACCCTCAGCTCCAGCGACTATCGCCGCGACAACAATTACATCTTTACCGACGGCTCTGAGGATTCCTATATAATGAATGTCGACAGCCGCCGCCGCTCGCTGATCTCCGAGGTCAGCTACATCCACAATTTCAGCCAGAACACGTTGCTCTCCGCCGGATACCAGAACACCCTTTCCCATAGCCGCAACAGATATCTCACCTCCGACTATGAGCCGGTGCTCACTGAAAACAACAACTACGTCTATACACGTCTCGGCCAGAGCGCCGGACGATTCTATTTTTCCCTCGCTACCGGCGCGAAGATGTTCTGGATTAAAAACGACCTTAACAGGCGGCATTTCATCCGCAACCTCTCCAGCGCCCAGATTTCCTGGAATATCAGCGACAAATGGAATGTGTATGGCAATTTCCGTTATTCTCCTTCAATCCCGTCGCTCTCCGAGCTCACCGACTATCCGCAGCAGACCACGCCATACATCATCTCAAATGGAAATCCTGACCTGAAGGTGGCGGATAATTTCATCTACAGCGTAGGCGCGACATACTCCCACCGTAAATTCTCGGCATCCCTCTCATCCGCTTATGCCGACTTCCACAACAGCGTGGTCAGCGATGTCTCATATATGGGAGACGGCCGCTTCCTGTCGCAATCGGTCAATGCCCGCTACACCCACCTGTTTCAGAACGTGCTGACCATGCGCCTCAACGACATCCACGGGTTCGGAGCCAACTTGTTTATGTGTCTCTCCGACTACCGGACCGCCGGCGACGGCTGGCGCCACAAGTTGACATCCTTCGAGGGCAGCATCTCCATATGGTGGAACAAAGGCCCCTTCACCATCTCCTACTGGCGCAAGCTTCCCGGCAAATACCTGAGCGGACACTATGTGGGCAAAAACGAGAACGGTGACGCTCTTGACGTGGAATGGCGTCCCGACAACCACTGGACCCTCGGCGTGAGCTGGATGTATATGTTCGACCGCAAGGGCACACGTTATCCATCTTGGGATTACTCATCAGTCAATCCCCGCACCAGCGAGCGCTACATCAGGAACAACAGCAACATGGTGACACTCTCCGTCACCTACACCGCCGACTTCGGCTCCCTCTTCCGCACCGCACGCCGCAACCTCAACAACACCGACTCCTCATCCTCCCTCCTCCGGCTCTGACCCATATACGCACAGCCCATGGCGACAACAGACCGGGCGGAAGATTCATCCAGAAATCTTCAATATATTATTCCGCCCGGTCTGTTGTTATTATGCTTGCTGAATCCTATTCGTTAGGCCGTTGATATTGACTGCCTTAATATGGATTAAAATTAAGTATCTCTTAAGAAGAGATACTCATTTAAAAGCAAAGGTACGAATAATTTTTGAATTACAAGTAGTTCTACGGGTAATTTTTTTGAGTATATGCTGAAAATAATATGTCACGTTGCTTTATTGTTTAGGGAATGCCAGTTTTAGGCATATATAATATATTGAATACAAGCGATTTACCTATTTTAGGTATCTCTTCTTAAGAGATGCCTAAAACTAACCCCTATTACTTTGGATGTAATGAGCAGCAACAGAACGATTATTCCCGGTATGGAGGCCCCATACAATGGCCCTGACGCAACCTCTCGATTCAATGGAGTCAGCGCTCCTCATGCCAACGCAGTGCCCGCAGGAGGCACCTGTGTGCCGAGCGGAATGCCTAACCAGATGGGAGAGCCTGTCTATTGTCAGCCAGCGCAGAAGCCGGTCATTGGGTTCCTGTATTCCATATCTAAAAGTGGATCCGGGGAGTTCTGGCCTGTGCATATCGGTTCCAACATCATAGGACGCTCGGCTGAGTGTGATGTCTGTCTTCAGGAAGGCACTGTTTCCGATAAGCACGCTACTCTTGTAGTGCGCGTCATGAAGAATCCGGAAAAGGTGATTGCCTCTATCTGCGATTCGAGTTCCACGATAGGCACTATGATTAATGGGGAGAGCCTTGGTTTTGAGCAGCGGGAGTGTTACAATGGCGATATCATTACTGTGGGAGCTCACTACGATTTGCTGTTCATCCTTATAGATGCCAAGCAGATCGGCCTTAAGGTCTGCGGTGAGTTTATACCTGTGCAGCCGGTTAAGCCTAATGTGTTCGGTGCAGGGGTCGGGCACCCCGCCGGCATGAATCCCACTGTCGATCTGCCGGGCAACAATCCGTATGCGCCCCCGTCAAATCCAGGTGTGAAGCGGACACGGGGCTATAATGATGATGGCTCGATGGGTGCCGGCGCCACGCAGGGCATGCCGGGGCAGGCTTCTCCTTCCGACAGTGACTCGCAGAGCCATCGCACCATATTCATGTAATACCGATATCTGATGCGTATCAAGATTATACAGGGCGATAGGGAGCGTTATCGCAGGGTCCATTACGAATTTGACCTCGACTCCAAACCGATTGGAGCCGGCGGAATGGGCGTCGTGTATCGTGGCGTGATGATCGACGAGAACACCGGTGTCAGGACCGAGGTGGCGATCAAGATGCTGCATGAGAATATGCCCGATGAGGTCTATGCCCGTGCGGAGCGTGAGGCCTCGATCCAGATCAAGCACACCAATCTTGTCGAGATGCTCGGTCTTATCAGCGATTTCGAGGTCGACCGGTTCGGAGTTCGTCATTCCCGCCATTATCTCATAAGCGAACTGCTGCATGGGGTGGACCTCTCAGATCTGCTTGAAGGGAAATTCGACAATTCCGACGGCTCCGAAAACGATTTTGCAAGAAGCCTGTATTCAAAATATCAGTCAGACCGTAAGGAGACCTCTATCGAGATTATCAGAAGCATAGCATCAGGTGTCCTGGCTCTCCATGATGCGGGATATATCCATCGTGATATCGATCCCTCGAATATCATGGTGACAAGCGATGGCTGCATAAAATTGATTGATTTCGGCATTGCGAAAAACATAAACACACTCAACACCACCGACAAGCTTACCACCACTACCGGCAAATTTATAGGCAAGGCACAATATGCCTCTCCCGAGCTGGTGCTCGGCGATGTCAAAAACCATAACTATACTACTGATATATATGCATTAGGCATCCTGCTCTACCGGCTGTTGACAGGAAGTCTTCCTTTTGAGGGCACTCAGTATGAAGTGCTGCAGAAGCAGCTGAAGACAAAGGTGCCGGTGCGTGCCATTGAGGATGTCGGCCTAGCGAGACTTATAGGTAAGGCTACGGAAAAGCAGCAGTCTTCCAGATTTCAGTCTGTGGCGGAATTCCGTGTGGCTCTCGATGATGCGGCGCGTCACCCCCGTAAGCGTGTGCCGCGTTGGCTGTATGTCGCGGCGGGTGTCGTAGTCCTGGCGTCATGCGGCGGTCTGGCGTGGCATGCCGTTGCCACGCGGCCTCAGCCGGAGCCTTTGGCTTCGGCTCCTTCAAGCCACCAGCAGTTTCAGAGAGCTTTAGCTTTGCTCAATTCCGACAATGCCGACTCGGTAAGGGTAGGCTTTGACAGAATGAAAGTGCTCGCCGCCGATTACGACAGCGCTAAGGTGGAGCTCGGGCTTACATATTTCCCCTATCTCACCGCCGACACATCGGAGGATTCGCTTTCGAATCCCATTCTCCGGCGCCGCATGTATCTGAATCTCGCTTCCGATGCCGACGCCGACAGCGTGATAAAATATCTCAACCAGCCGTCGAGCCTTCCCCCGGAGGCGTCGTATATCCTTGGTTGCACTTATTTCAAGAAGGACAACGACAGTCAGCAGGCACTCACGATGTTTCACCAGGCCAAGCATTCCCTCGACCGTGACGTCGAGGCGGGACATGGTTATGACACCGAGGAATTGAAGAAGAATCTCACCAATAACATAAACTTATTACAGGGCACGGAATGATGACAGCCACACAAGCGACATCTCAGGTATACCGCAGAGAGGGGGATCCTTTGGTCTATCTCCAGGCCAGGGGACAATGGTTCTGCTACGATCCCTCCTCCAAGCCTCTCGGCGAAGGGGCGATGGGGGTGGTGTATCTCGGCTTCAACAGCCGCTCCAACCAGCGCGTGGCCATCAAATGCATCAGGCCTGTCTATGCCGACAACCCTCTGATCCGCCAGAGGGCGCGTCAGGAAGCCTCTCTGAGTTTCTCCCATCCGAATATAGTCCAGATGATAGGGATGTGTGAATATCAGGAGGGGAGCGGTCCGATTTTCGTGCTGAGTTCCTATGTCTCCGGCATCACGCTCGAGGAGCATGTGAGAAAGCAGCTTTCGTCTCTGTCGCCGGCCGAAAGGGTCGGGAAGATATCACGGGAGATATGTTCTGTGCTCGATGCCCTCGACTATCTTCATTCAAGAGGGGTGGTGCATCGCGACATAAAGCCATCAAACCTCATGCTGGAAAACGGCGACACCGTGAAGCTGATGGACCTCGGCATAGCGCGTATCAACGGAGGCAACAAGTTCTCCTCCTATGGATTTATCGGCACTCCACAATATGCGGCGCCGGAGCAGATTCTGCGCGACACCACCGATGCGGAGATCAATGCCACTACCGACCTCTATTCGCTCGGAATCACTTTCTATGAGTTCCTCACCGGTCATAATCCCATGAAATCGGGTGTGGATTCCGAGACCCTGTCGAATCAGGTCACGAAACGTCTTCCTTACGATAGGTCGATACCTAAGCGTCTTTTCAGGGTCATATCCAAAGCCACCGAGAAAGACCAGTCGAAACGCTATCAGAGCGCCCGGGAATTCAAGGATGCGGTTCTTGATGCCGTGTCCGGGCGTAAGGCTTCCGGCCTAAGCCTCTGGATGGGTGAGCATAGGCTGGTCTCTTTTATAATCGGAGCGGCTGCCGTGATTGCCGCATTGTTGATAATCTTAGCAAACACACATTGATATGATACAGCCTATACCCAGTAAGTTGGAAATCACAGGATGTCTTGAGTCGAGACAGGGCGGACGGTCGGAAAACCAGGACTTCGCCGGGGTTGCCGAGACTCCGTTCGGCACTCTGGTGGTGGTCTGCGACGGTATGGGCGGCATGCGGGGCGGAAGCACCGCCTCGCGTCTTGCCGTGACTACCATTCTCGGGCATTTTCAGCAGGCCGATTCCCAGGAGAACCCGTCAATGCTCCTTGTCAAGGCGATCCAGGCGGCCAACACCGCTGTCTGGGAGGCCGGCTCGGGCAATCCCGACCTTCAGGGAATGGGCACTACGGTGACGGCATTGCTGATCAGTCCTCATTGTGCGGTGGCTGCACATGTCGGCGACAGCAGGATATATCAGTTGAGGGACGGAAAGAAAGTCTACCGTTCGTTCGACCATTCGATGGTGTTTGAGATGGTGAGGAAGAAGGTCATCACCGAGGAGCAGGCACGTCTCTCCGCGCAGTCAAACATCATAATGAAGGCCCTCGGCATACAGCCGGATGTGGAGGTCTCTGCCAGCCGGCTTCCCTATAGGAAGGGCGACAGGTTTGTGCTCTGCTCGGATGGTTTCTGGGGCGTGATGCCGGAATGCGATTTTATTGATATGGTATCGGCACCCGGCGATACGGGCAAGGTGCTCGAATCATGCTGTAATACGGTAGAGGCAGTGGCACGCAAGAAAGGTAATGACTACGACAATCTGACAGCCGCTCTTATCGAAATGAATTGTGACTCAAAACTACAACCTAAGATGAATAGGAAAGCAAAGATCATAATGGCTGTCCTCGCGGTGCTTCTTGCCGTCAGCGTGGCCTTCAATATCTATCTTTCAACGTCTGCCGGCGGCGAAAGAGCCGACTCGACTTCAGTCAATATATCGGAGAAGAAATGAAAAAAGCATATACCATAGGAAGAGACCCCTCGTGTGATATCGTTATCTCTGACTCCACCGATGTGGTGAGCCGCGTGCATGCCACCCTTAAGGTGAAGGGACATGGGAAATATGTCCTTGTCGACCAGGGGCGCAACGGCACATACGTCAACGGCATCAGGATGTCGCCCAATGAGGAGATACCCGTCACGAGAAAGGATGCGGTGTCGTTCGCGCATGTGGCCGATCTCGACTGGAATCAGGTGCCGAAGGAGAAATCGAAGGGCCTGATGTGGGGCATCGTCGCGGCAGTGTGTCTTGTCGTAATAGGAGCTGCTCTGTATTTCGCGTTCCGGCCCGGATGTGAGGAGTCTTCCCAGCCTTCTCAGGACATGGTTCCGGCGGTGGCTGTGCCTGACACTGTTGTCAGGGAGCTGCCCGCGAAAGACACTGTCTTCATCCGTGAGGCGCCGGAGCCCGCTCCGGAAGCACGCAGGGAGAGGAAGGCTAAGAAGGAGCCGGCTCCTGTGCAGGAGACTTCCGCGGAGAAGGAGGAAGAGGTGGTCGATGCCATTTATTGACCTTTATATGCTACTGACCATAACGTATATCCGCTAATGAAACTGTTGATAATAGGATCGTCGAAGGATGCGCACATAAGGCTCGATTCCCCTTATGTGAGCGGCTATCATGCGGAGCTGCTGCTTCTTGATAACGGCGACATACTCCTCACCGACAAGGCCAGTCGCAACGGCACCTTTGTCAACGATGTGAGGATCGCCCCGAATAAGGAGGTGTCGGTGAAGGTCGGCGATACAATCCGTTTTGCCGACCGGACTCTTGACTGGAGCGAGGTGCCCAAGCCAGAGAATATGCAGGATGTGAAGGAAATCCGCGGCATAGGCACCAACTACAAGAATAAATACATGCTTCAGGGTGACAGGGTGAGCCGTTTTCACGCCACCCTCAAGCTGAAGAAAGACAACAAGTGGTATATCCAGGACCACAGCAGGAACGGCACGACCGTCAACGGTGTCCCTGTGCTCTCCGGCCAGGACGTGAGGCTGAATAAGTCTGACAGGATACTTTGTGCGGGGGTGGAGTGTGAGAATCCATACACCGGCAAGAGCGGGGGCTCGGGAAATAAGGATTTCCCGTTGCGTTGGATTTTCGCGGGCTTAGGCATAGTGGCCGTCATCGCGCTCGTTGTCGCTTTCGCCGGCAGGATGAAGGGGTGTAGCCGTCAGGAGGAGCCTGAGGTGCTCACGGATGTGCAGCTCTATTCGAAATACAGGAACTCCACGGTGCTGATGGTGGGCTTCTATCATTATAAGGTGTCGGCCGGCAATCTCAATCTCGAGAGTCTCGGTCTCCCCACGGATGTGGTGCTGGACCCCAACGGCAACCTCGTGCCGGTAAATGGCGACCAGTCGAAGATGCACGGATACACCGGCACCGGCTTCTTCGTCTCGCCCGACGGTAGAATCGTCACCAACCTGCACATAGCCAAGCCATGGCTCTTCTCCGACGAGGGCTCGAGGATCTCCGATAAATACAAGCTGCTTATCGCGGAGCTGGCCTTGCAGCTGCCGCAGCTCAATGCCTTCACAGGTCAGGTGAAGGTGGATGGCGAGGGGATGCTCGGCTATATCCCCAACGGTGAATATTTCACTATGGAGAACCTTAAGTCGTGTCGCCGTCTGGCGGCCGGCGATGATGTCAACATTGACGTGGCCCTTCTCCAGACCGTCGACCGGAAGTTGCCGGGCGATTCGGCATCGTTTGTCAATCCAAGGGATTTCGTGGTCAGCGACAGCGCCATAAAGGTGGGGGAGCACATCTATACCATGGGTTTCCCCCTCGGCCTCAATGCCCAGGACCTCGACTCCAGCAACGGCATTCAGCTTCTGGCCCGTGGCGGCAACATCACGCAGGAGAGCAATGAGTATTCCTTCGGCTTCGACGCCGCCTCCTATATGGGCGCCAGCGGCTCGCCGATCTTCAACGACCGTGGACAGCTCGTGGGAATCCTCAACGCCGGTTTCGAGAAAAGCCAGGGATTCAACTACGGCATAAAGGCCATTTATGCCAAACAGCTCATAGAACAAACCAGCAGACATTGATGAACAGGAAATATCTCATAATAACACTCCTTGCTTTCGGCGCGGCATCGGCTTCAGCCCAGACCATGGACTGGCTGTGTCATCCCGGTGTGTATTCCCGCATTGAGTACGTAGGGGGAGACCTCTTCAAGGTCAGGAACGCACAGGGGAAATGGGGCATCGTGAATGCCATGGGCGATGTCAAGGTGCCTGCCGATTTCGACAGCATCACCTCCATCCGGGAAAACCGTGCCCTGATTCTTGACAAGTCAGGAAAGCGTCTGCTCAGCATTGTGGATGGCGACGGTGACCCGGTGAAGGATTTCTCGAACGAGGAGGTTTATGTGTCACGATATCCCTATTTCAAGGAGGGAAGACTTGCCTTCGCCCGTCGTGACGGTCTTTATGGATATATGAACGACCTTGGCGTCACTGTGATTGAGCCGCAGTTCTATATGGCGGCTCCTTTTCAGGATGGAATCGCCGCGGTGCAGTATGAGGGCACGGACTTCGGACTGATCAACAAGGGTGGCCGCTCGGCGATTGTGACCGATGACGTCTATCCCTTTATCAGTTCTCCTGTCAACGGCAGGGTGTTGGCCATAGGGTCTTCTCGTAAGGGGGGCGATCAGTTAGTGGTCAGGCGCATCGACGGCACCGACCTGAAAAAGGAGAAGGTGCTCGAGGATGGTATGAACATCTGGCTCTCCGACGACTTCACCACGATCGAGTGCCAGCTCGGGCACACATACACCCTGGACAACCAGTGGCGTGTGGTCTCCTCGGGTCACAATGCCAAGCTGCCTAAGATCTCTGATGAGACCTCCGACATTGTCACCGAAAGCAGCATCGTGTTGAGCAAGGTCGCTACGGAGGGTGGCGTGAAGATCACGTATCTCGGCAGCCCCATAATAGATTATGCTTTCCCGGATGTGGAGATCTACGATAAGACGTATGCCATCGTGACATCGAAAGACGGTAAGGTTGGCGTCCTGAAGCTCCATCCCTCGGCTGCCATCACTGTCAGGTCTCCGGAGTCACCGGTCGTGATCAGTCATGGCGGCATGCAGGATGTGGTTCTTGACGTTGAGCTTGTGGATGTGGACCCGTCGAAGATCAAATGGTATCGCAACGACCAGGGTTCGCTCACCCAGTCCACTTTGGAGAATGTGAACGGGCTGTGGAAACTGCGGATGCCTTACTTCAAGGCTGCCGATGCTTACGGAGAGGAGGTGGCGGAGTCGGTGGATATCGCCATCACCTACGATGGCTTCGACTGGATGCATCAGCTTGTGGAGATTCGTTCCGTGCATCAGTCCGGCTATGAAGTTGATTTGGTAGGCAGTGACACGGCGAATGCCAATGGCAATGCCCAGCTCACTCTCCATGTGAAGGCCATCGACGGTAGCGAGAATGCTGTTGGCTCCGTAAGTGTAGACGGGGGGCGCCCTGTCGCCATAAATAAGGGAAAGGCAGCTATTCCTATCAATGTATCGGTACCCACCGGTGCAACAAAGACTTTCACATATACAGTGGTGGTGAAGAGCGAAGGTTGCCCCGACTTCACGGCAAAGGTATCGAAGACTGTCAGCAATCCTGTGAGGAAGGCTTCTACGCCTCAGAAGCCGAAGAAGAAGGAACCGGAGAAGAAGGAGATAATTATCATCTGAAAATCCGATAAGACGAATCATATAAACCAATCATAAACGATTATGCAAAAGAAAATCTTAATGTCAGTCTTGGCGTTGCTGCTTGCATTCAGCCTCTCTGCACAGGTCAAGGTAGACCGGGGCTACGGTGGTGACGGGCAGCGCACCGAGCGGGTGAAGACGCAGCGCAAGAGCTCGCAGATGTCTTTCAAGTATGGCCTCAAGGCCGGCGTGAACATGTCGACCATGAGCAACGGAATGGAATTCGATCCGGACTTCGGAATGGGCATCGGCTTCAGGGCCGGCGTAATGGCCAATTTCCACTGGGGGCAGCGCACCGCCAACTCTCTTCCCGGCACCGGTTGGTTCGGCCTCCAGCCCGAGCTGATGTTCAGCTATCAGACGGCTAAGACCAACGGCGACGATCTCAAGATGATGTATATTCAGCTTCCTGTGATGCTCAAGTTCTATCCGATCTCCAACCTCAGCATAGAGGCCGGCCCGGAGTTCGGATGCGTGATATCAGTTAAGCCTGAGTTCTTTGATGTGGAGGATGCTTCCATCTATTTCAACAATGGCAAGGGCTTCGTGATGGGAGCCGGTGTGGGTCTGGCATACGAGTTCCGTCAGGGTCTCGTGCTTGGTGCGCGCTACTCCTTCGGCTTCACCGACATGGCGAAAAACCTCAAATGGAAAAACAACGGCAACACACAGGTGACTGTGGGTTGGCTCTTCTAATCAACAAAAAGCAATGGAAAAAATGAAAACATTTCTCATCGCTCTTCTCGGAGCGATCATGATGCTCTTCTCGCTCTCCTCCTGCACCGACAACTACGATGTCGATATCGAATATCAGCCCAATATGACGATTACGGCAAAGAATATGCTGAAATCGTTCACTCCATATAAATCCGAAGATTTCGACCCTAAGAGTGTAGATGCACTACTGAATATTGATGTCCTGTTTTATGATGCCAAAACAAGCGAACTTTATCGGGATTATGAGTTCCATTTTGAATCGGAGGACATCGAATCTGAGTTTCAGTTAATGATTCAAGCGCCAGAGTATCAGCATGCTCCTTTTTTCGAGGAAGGAGAATATAGTGTAATAGCAATTGCACACTTCAGTATTCATGGGTCAAGGTTCAGTTATTGGAAGATATCAAACACACAAAACTTGAACGATTTGACTATTGATGCGCAATATAAGGATGGGGAGTATATATACACATCTCCATTTGAGACATTGGGCATATATGCTGGGACAATCACAGTAAAGGATAAACCAATCAATTTGAATATTGATATCATGCCTGTAACTGCTCTTTTTCAGGTATGGATGACTAATGCGAGCTATACCGGTATTGCGTATGATAGGCTATACAGCACGAAATGTCTGAATGCAGTATACAATACCATCACAGCTCCGACAATCAAAGATAAAGTCATTTTCAAGGATGGCAAACCTGAGTATGTCACAAGCGAGCAGATAAAGGATTACACTATCTACTATAGCAATCCTTTAGATGAACTTTTGGATGATGCAGTTCCAACTACCAGATGCTATCGGGCACTTCTTCCTGAGACAGGTAAATCTTTTGATTGGACTGTAGACAAGGGAGAGCCTTCAGATCCATCCCTTGATGAAATGATAAAAAAGCTTGTAGGCCCCTATCCGGATAATGGAAGTTCAAACTCTATGGATATTGTGAGTGGAAAGCAATATTGCCTGTCAATGGTTTTGGATGCTCCTAACTTATGGCTTAATGAACTCGGTAACGAATCATACGTATTCGAGTCAGTAATCAATGATTTGATGTTTGAGTTCAACAAACAACGCATTCGAAGAACATTGGAATGCGCATGGGAAAATGCAATAGGACTGTCTCTTAAAGAAGTTGAGCATTATTTTAATACAACTCCTTATGAAAAGCATTATTCTTCAAACATTGATAGGTACATAGCTGAATTTTCTCCGGCTCCATCGGATCAATATTATTTTGAGCCGACCGCAGCCTTTCTTGACAAGGATTATAATCAATGCGTAGGAATATCTTTAACAATCAGTGTTCCTGGTGGGAATATTGCTTCAGATAGGGAGATAGAATATATAATAGATTTGTTGAACCAACGATTCACTTATAATAAGAGAGTCGGTGATGTTATTGGTTATTTTGTTGGTTCTAAGGAAGATGCTACTAAAATAGTGGTATTTGATTTCGCTCATAGGGACAATGTCTGTCTTCATTATCGCGATAGAGAGCACAATTGGTGATGAGGCTTCGCATATTGGTTATATCGGCATATGCCGGTTTGTGTGCAATTCATTCAATTGCTCAGGTCTTCGAGCAGATCCATCTTAGGGATGGATCTGTCCTCGAGGGCTATATATGCGAGCAGGTCCCGGGCAAGTCGCTGTCGGTGCAGACGGCCAGGGCCACTCTCACTGCCGCAGGCGACTCACTCCAGAGCAGCCGTGAGCGGCAGGTCATGGTGGCCGACCTCCCCTCCGAATGGAAGACATGGGTGATGGCGCAGCCAGCCTCTATGGACCGCGTCGCGCTCACCGACCTGAAGTTCACCAACACTGAGTTCAAGGACGTCCTTGTGCTTGAGAACGGCCCGGAGGTGAAGTTCCTTTCCTTGGCGGAAAAGGTCTATACCTTTCCCTGGTCGAAGGTCGCCAAGACCGTGAAGCAGCCGAGGGAGAACGGTGTGGTATCCGGCATCGAGGATGTGGTGACGCTCAAGGACGGCACCGAATATATCGGCCAGATCATGGAGCAGGTGCCCGGCAAGACCCTGAAGATAGCGCTAAGCGATAGCAATTCCACTACTGTGAATGCATCGCTGGTGGCTACCCTCGAGTCGCAGCCGCTCCTCAGCGAGCTGACCGTGATTGAGCAGACACCACTTCTCGACAGGATATATATCGATGGTGAGGAAAAGCCCGTCGACGGATTCATCACGAAGCGCACAATGGGTCAGGACCTCACCATCATGACTCTCGACGGCGAGACTCAGATCATACCTCTCTCAAGCGTGGAGCGCTATTCCAAATACAGGAATCCCGGCTACAAGGTTGTTTCCGACCGGCAGCTTGCAAAGGGAGAGGTGGTGCTCAACGGCGGAGAGAAGGGGGCATGGTTCGCCCCGCTGAAGTCGCAGAACGGATACTTCATCCTCGACGAAGCTTCCGCTGTCGCCAAGCCCGGCGACGAGATAACCGTCGAGGCAAACCTTGAGAATCCCTCCGGCGCCATATATCTGATCAAGGCTTACCGTATGGATATCCCTCTGGACGGAAAGAAGAAGGCCGCCCCCCGCGATGTCTTCACCTATCAGGACCTCGTGGAGCTGGCAATGCCGATAGAGCGCACCATTACTCCGCTCGGCAATACCAAGGTTACCTTCAAGGTGCCGGAGACCGGAGACTATGTCCTCTCGATTCAGGGATATAAGGGCTTTATCGTAATCCATGTAGAATAATACCGCTATGAAGAATAATGACAGAATAGACAATGCCCTGGCGGATGTCGTAAGGATCGCCCGGGAATACGCCAAGGAGAATATGGGCGCGGCCGTCGAGCCTTCCCATCTCTTCAAGGCTTTGCTCCATAAGGAGGTCGGACTGGTGCCTTTTATCGAGAAGACACTCGCGCAAGACTACTATTATCTCCTCGACTGGGCCGACATGCGCGTCAGGATGGAGCGCAAAGGCTCACGCCCGGAGGCGGAGCTCCAGCTCTCGCCTGCATCTATCGAGGTAGTCGAGGAGGCGGAGAGCATCGCGGAGAAGATCGGTGTCAACGACGTGGATCCTAAGATACTCCTTGCCTCGGTGGTGACACCGGGCGTCGGATTCTCCCACGACCAGCTCAAGACGCTTCCGCTCACTCCCGACGATGTACTGAACGCGATAGGCAGCGGGCAGTCTAAAGGAATAAAGAGTCAGGACAAGACGGCGAAGGCTGCCGGGAGCGCCGGCAAGTCGAATGTCGGAAAATTCTGTCATGACCTTAACGAGCAGGTTCTGAATGGAGAGCTCGACCCCGTCATCGGTTTCGAGAAGGAGCTTTCGGAGATATTCGACATCCTCGGGCGGCGCACGAAGTCGAACATCTTGATCACCGGCGAGTCGGGCGTTGGCAAGACATCGCTTGTCAGGGCTTTCGTCCGGGCCGTGGTCAACGGCGAGGTGCCCGGCTTTATCGAGAACGCCAAGGTGTTCGAGCTCGACACCATCGCCTTAGGTATGGAGGTCTCCTACAAGAGCGAGGTGGAGGCGAGGATGAAGAAGGTGCTCGACGAGCTCGCCGGCACCGACAACGCCATCCTCGTGATCGAGAACCTCGACAAGGTGCTCGACAGGCAGAACATCCTCAGCGGAGTCTCCGGCCTGCTGAAGAGCAAGCTCAACCAGGGGCTGCTGACCATCTGCACATCCTCCATCGACGGCTTCACAAAGAACATCGAGCCCGACAAGGAGCTGACCGGCAAGTTCGAGCGCATCATGCTTGAGGAGCCGTCGGCCGATTATGCCGAGCATATCCTCTCCCATGTGATCGACTCCTACGAGAAGTTTCACGGCCTGAAGGTCGCGCCGGAGACACTCGCCACTTCCGTCAGGCTCGCCAAGCGCTATTTCAGCGAGAAGCGGCTGCCCGACTCGGCCATCGACATGATTGACCGCACAATGGCGCTCATCAAGTCGACCAACGACATGGCGGCCAAGGACATCACAAGGCTTAAGGCCAAGCTCGACGCGATATCCTCTTCCGATATGGATGATGCGCGGAAAGAGACAGAGGCGAAATGGCTCTACCATGAGATCGTCAACAGGGTGAGTCCCATCGTGATCGGTCAGGTAGAGCTGAAAGACCTCAATGAGTTCAAGACGGCTGACGAGAAGCTTTCATATATAGGGCAACTCCTCTCCGATCTCGACAGGTCGGCCAAGGAGGTAATCACGGAGATGAAACCGGAGCATCTTCTCGCCGTCGTGGCCCAGAAGACTGGAATACCCATGGGCAATATTCAGTCGAAGGAGAGAGACCGTCTCGTCAACGCCGAGGCCATCATGAAGAAGAGGGTAGTGGGGCAGGACCATGCCATAAAGGTGGTTCTCGACTCGGTCTACGAGTCCCGCTCCGGCCTCAACAAGAAGGGGCAGCCTATGGGCTCGTTCTTCTTCCTCGGCCCGACCGGCACGGGTAAGACCGAGCTGGCGAAATCGCTCGCCGATTTCCTATTCCAGGACGAGACAGCCATACTACGCTTCGACATGTCGGAATACAAGGAGGAGCACTCCGTCGCCCTTCTCTACGGCGCGCCTCCGGGATACGTGGGATATGAGGAGGGCGGACTTCTCGTAAACCAGATCCGGCAGAAGCCATATTCGGTGGTGCTCTTCGACGAGATCGAGAAGGCACACCGCAGCGTCTTCGACCTCTTCCTCCAGATTCTCGACGAGGGTAAGCTCCACGACCGCCTCGGCAGGGTGGGCGACTTCTCCAACGCCCTCATCCTCTTCACATCCAACATAGGCAGCCAGTATATCTTCGACTCATTCGCTAAGGGCGTCATACCTACCCACAACGACATGCTCGAGGTGATGCAGGGCAATTTCCGGCCGGAATTCCTCGCCCGACTCACGGAGATCGTGCCGTTCTCTCCGATTACGGAGGAGATAGTGCTGATGATCTTCAACATCCATCTAAAGGGGCTGCTGAAGACCCTGAAGGAGCAGAACATCTCGCTCACCATCTCCGACGACGCGAAGCATCAGATCGCCATGCGAGGCTTCAACGCCCAGTATGGCGCGCGCCCTATCCTCGGCATCATCCGCAAGGAAATACGCCGCCCCCTCTCCAAGATGATCATCAGCGGGAAGGTGAAGGGCGGCGACAGCGTGGCCCTCACGCTCGATGCCGATGGCAATCTCAAATGGACTATAAACGAACAATAAAAACGACTATAAAATGGCAACTAAGACAGTTATCTCCAAATATACGGGTCTTGAGGCTGTGGACGGCGTTATCGAGTTTCCGCAGGACAAGACTCTGTATGTGGAGCAATTGACAGACAACCCGCCCCTGAAGCCAGGCGACGTCTTCAAGCCGAAGACCCTCGCCGATGTGTTCGACCACTACAAGCCCGAGAAGAAGGGCGTGAGGATGACCACCCAGGAGGGACAGACCGTAAAGGAGAACTTCAAGTTCACGTCGGTCAACGACTTCGACGACAGGAACCTCATCTCCCAGAGCGAGTATCTGCATTCGCAGCAGGAAGCCGTGGATGCCTACAGGAACATCGAGCAGCAGCTCATGAAAAACAAAATACTGAAACGCGCCATCGCTGACGACGACACACGCCAGAATCTCGTCAACGCTCTCCAAGCCCTGCTTGCCGAGCTCCAGCAGGCATAATACATAGGAACCATGGCAGAATCAAAAATGCAGCAGGCACCCCAGGAGGCACCCTCCGGAGTGCAGGGCGTGATGGAAGAGGCCCGGCAGCTCTCCAATCCTTCCGGACAGCTAAAGGAGAGCGTCGACAATCTCGATTATTTCGGAGGCTTCGACCTTCTCGCCGATATGGTCGACGGCCTCAAGAACATGAATCCGGCAAAGAAGGCCGCCAAGCGCATCTTTCTCGAGGAGCGCAGCTTCGCGGAGCAGCGCGAGCAGATGAAGTCGCAGCTGGCGATGTGGATCAAGGTGCTCAGCCAGAACTCCGGCTCGGTGTCGGAGGCAGTCGAGGTGTGTCAGGAGGAGGCCGAGAAAGCCCGGCAGAACCTTTCGGAGAACCTTATGACCGTACACGAGGCGACGAAGCAGCTCGAGGTGGCCTACCGCTCCCTCGGACAGTTCTTCGCCAACACCGGCCAGTCGAAGCTCCATTGCCTCTCGCTGATGAACGTCGACAAGGAGGAGCTCGCCGACCCGGAAGGGCGTGAGTTCCAGGCCGTGCGCGACGAGCTCAACAAGCATTACGACCGCCTCTCGCTCAAGGACAACTATTCGCTTCTCGTATGTCCCGGCTATCTCGGCGACAAGCAGACAGTGAACATGTGGGGACAGATGGCATACCGCAACAAGGTGCTTCTCGTCACCGACTATGCCGACATGCCCGACCTCGAGATGCTCGTGGAGGGTCTCGACCAGGCCCATCTCGCCGACACCGACGGCTATCTGGCCAATGTTGTGATGGCATGCAACTACATCCTCGGCCGCAGGAAGAGCGACCCCAACAACGAAGACGAGGAAGACCTCTATCTTCCCCCTTCGGCCTCCATCGCCGGACGCCTCGTCAACACGGAGGAGACCCCCATCTCGCAGGGAATCGCCGGAAAGAAGTTCGGCACAATCGACAACGCTCGCGGCACACGTCTCGAACTCCTGAAGTCGGAGCTGACCACGCTCATCGACAAGGGCGTAGTGCCCATGGCTTTCGATGACAACCGCGTGATGGCCTTCTCCAACCGCACCCTCTATAAGGGCGCCACCGCCGGCCTTCAGGAATATCCGATCGTCAGGGTGTTCGACTGGATCGGCAAGGTGTTCATGAATTTCTTCAACGACGAGGCCTTCAAGAACTGGGACAGCCGCAACTCGCCCCGCGAGCTCAAGACCCAGCTCATAAGCTTCCTCGAGGACTACAAGGGCACAGGCAAGCTCATCGAGGACTTCAAGATCGATAAGATAGAGCGCGACGAGAAGACGAAAGACATCCATATCGACGTCAACCTCACTCCATTCTATGCCGCGAAGAACTTCTATATCCAGCTCACCGGCCACAACAACGGCGAGGGCGGCCATGACTGGGAAAACAAGATTTCATAACAACAACTAAAAACATACGACTATGGCAGAAGTAGTAACAGCGAAACTCAAAGTAGACGGCTACGACGACCGCGAGGTGATCAGCGTCAACTACCAGTTCAACCAGCAGATCGACGTCGAGGGTCAGCCCACGGGCACGACACGCGGCGGCATCATCACCGTAAAGGTGAAATCGACCGACGCGGGCAACACCGACCTGCTCGACTGGGTGTGCGACTCATATCTGGCGAAAAACGGCACCATCACCTGGCCCCGCCGCGATGGCAGCACGATGAAGACACTGGCCTTCACCGACGCCTACTGCGTGGGCTACGAGGAGACATTCGACGCCTCCAACAGCCAGCTCCAGAACGAGGTGATCACAATCACATGCCGCCAGCTCACCGTCACCGGCAAGGGCAGCGTGCAGTATGACAACCACTGGGCTCTCTGAGAATCCAGGCAATCTGAAAATCATTGCAGGCAGGAACGGCCCTGTCGCTCCTGCCTGCGATTCAAACCTGAATCATGGCATTTGAAGCAAAACTGGTGCTCGGCGACTTCCTATCCAATCCGGAGGAGTTCGCGGCAAGAGACAAGAGACACGTCTACGACCTCGTGGAGTGCGAATATGAGTTTTTCCAGTCGATGGATGAGAGCGGCAAGCCTTCGTCGCGCACCCAGACCGGAACAATCAAGTTCGTCATGGCCGCGCAGGGCGACGACGACATGACCTTCTATCAGTGGATGTTCGAGCGTGCCGAGAAGAAGCGCGGCACCATCGAGTTCCTGCTATCGACCGACGACAGCAAGAAGAAATATCTCCATCTGCAGTTTGACGACGCCTATCTTGTGAATTTCTATCAGTATTTCAACAACAACAACTCGCTGCTGGTGCGCACGAAGGTGACGCTCAGCGCCAAGACGATGAGATTCGGCAACGGTAAGGCGACTTTCATCAACGACTGGAAAATATAGATAATGATGTCGCTGCCAGGAATTAGTTGCATTATCACATCGACGGTTTGTAGGGACATGCCTTCGGCATGTTTCAATGGCTTTCGTAGCGTCGTCATGCGGTCAACGGGGAAACATGCCGGAGGCATGTCCCTACAAATTTGATAATTACATTTACCAATATTATATTTATCATGTCTTTGTTCAGTGATTTTTTTGGAGCGGTATATCAGGCTCAACAATCAGGAGGCTCCTTAAAGGATAAACTTGAGCAAATTGCTCCTGTCGCAAAAAAGGAATATGAAAACCTTGCGGAAGTATCTAAACATCTCGAGGATGTATATGGTGATATCCGAAAGGCTTTGGATGCTCCTGATTTTAATTCCAAGAGTGAGAATGTCAAGAAGGCATCTGATAAATGGGACAAATATTTTGAAGAATATTATATAAAAAAGGCAATACATGATAATCCCGAAAAATATGCTTCATATCCTGATCTTACCGATCAGCAGAAAGAGGAGCTCATGTCTGATGTTCAGAAGATAAGGGAATCGATAGAAGGTCATGTAAAAGACCATGTTGGTGAAAATTTATTTGAACTTGGCAGTAAAGTTAAGAATCAAGCCGATGATGTATTAACCGATATAGGGAAATATATCGATAAGGTTGACAAAATAGCTAAAGTAGCGTCTGACATAGAGAAAGGCGTTCCTAAAGTCATTGCCGGAATTGAGGAAATAGCAGGGAAAGGACAGGTAATATTTGGTAAGATTTTTCATACAAATGCGCATGACTATGCGGCTCAATCCGTATGGATAAATAATTTCGCTAATATAGGGGTGCATCGTCTCGGTATGGTGGCTACTGCCGTTGGAGGAGCTGCGGGTGGTGTTTCTGCGATGTTGGCGGCATTTAAGACCGGCGATTTTAAAGGAGGAATTAACGCTGTCAAGAGTTCAGCTGATTCTGTTCGTGAAACCTGGACTTCTACAAATGACAAAAGAAAAGAGTTTTTTTCCCAAAAAGAATCCCTCAAGCAGGAAGTCAAGGAGGGACGTCATATAGGATTAGGACATAATCCACAAAAGAGACCGGATCCGAAAGACGATGACAAGCTGATCGGTGGCACCGAGTATGTTTCCGAGATCATATTCCTGCTCGACGGCAAGAAGGCGAGCGGAAACTCCATGTGTGTCGTCGACGACATCGAATACCTTCTGAGCAATTTCCAGCTTAGCCAGTCGTTGCTCTCGCCGATGACCCTCTCTTTCACCATGATGAAAAGCGTCATCGCGGAGGAGGACGAGAAAGACGTGAAGTATGACGTCTGCAAGAAGATCATCGGGCTTGATGTGGAGATGACCGTCAAGACCTCGTATTCCGAGAAGGAGTCGAAACCGGCGAGCCAGTTCAGGTTCAAGGGACTCATCACGGGGGTAAGCTCCAGCCGGGGCGGTGGAGGCGCGTCGTCGATATATGTTACGGCTTCCACCTACGATTATCTTCTTCAGGGGGCGCCCAACTGCCGCTCGTTTGAAAACAAGACCCTCGAGGAGATTGTGACGGCTGTGGCCGGCTCCGTCAAGCAGCTGAAGTGCAGGATCTCTCCCCGCCTCAAGACTCCACTGCCGTATATCGTGCAGTTCAATCAGCCGGACTACGATTTCCTCGCCGACCTGGCACGCCGTTTCGGCGAATGGATGTATCATAGCGGCACTGAGTTCATATTCGGCGAGATTGTGCCGCCTTCGGAGGAAGTCGTAAAGATGCGCTATCCGAGCGGCAACCTCTTCACTCACGGCGTCGACCTCAGGCTGCGCGACATGAACATACTGCATGTAGCCCCGAATATGTATGATTACGGCAAGGACGGCGTGCTGAAACTCTCGGACGACGGTAAGGCCGACAGAAACAGCCATGAGCTGAACGACGCCGCTTTCGAGAGGGTCAAGAAGCTCTATGCCAATCAGGCCATCTATTACCCTCATGTCGGAGGGTTCAACGACAACGGAAAGGAGGAGGGAACAAAGGAAATACTCGAGAACTCCATCAAGGTGGTGTCGCGTGGAAAGCGGGCGCAGATGCTCATCACTAATGGCGACTCCAAGGTGGCGAAGCTCTTCATCGGCCAGCAGTTCCAGATTGAGGACGGAGTGGAGAATGTCTCCACCGACAAGGGGGAGGTTGACCAGCATCCCATGATGGTGCTCGACGTCACTCATACGTTTGGCCTCGACCAGAACTACGGGAATGTATTTGATGCCCTGCCCCCCTCGTGCGACTATCCCCCTTATGGCAATTCCGACATCTACACCACCGCCTACCCGCAACGCGCTACAGTGGTGGATAATGAGGATCCCATAGGACTCTGTCGGGTTCGTGTCCAGTTCCCGTGGCAGAAAGTGCAGGATAAAGAAGATGAAAGGATGCTGACTCCTTGGATCCGTATGGCTACGTCATACGCCGGTTTCTCGAAAGGATCACATTTTATTCCTGAAAAAAATGAGGAAGTGATAGTGGGCTTTGAGATGGGTAATGTGGAGAGGCCTTTTGTAATCGGTGCACTCTATAACGGCACTCAGAGTCCGGATGAACAGATGGCTGCCAAGGTAGTATCAGGAACAGCCAATAACATCAAGGCGATAAGGACAAGAAACGGCCATACCCTCCAGTTTTGCGATGAGGGAGATGGCGGTAGCATCCAAATGTATGATGAAGGCAAAAACAATTATTCGATTCATCTTGACTCCGACGGAAAATACATTCGGATAGAGGCCAAGGGTGATGTCCAGATCTCGGCCGGCAACGATGTCGGCATAAAGGCCGCGCACAACATCAGCATCCAGGCTGGCGACAACATATCGATGGAGTCGGGCAAGGATACCGATATCTCGGCCGACGCCAATATGTCGGTTTCCGCAAAGGACAACATGCAGCAGCAGGCCACCGACATCTATGTGAAGGCATCCGACAGCATCAGCGAGCAGTCGGGCAACTCACACATCATAAAGACCACAACCTTGCAGGAGAAATCCTCGGCAAAGACATCACTCGATGGCGGAGGCCTCATCGAGATAACCGCAGGCAAGGTAGATATAAGGTAGCGGTATGGCAGGAGGCAAGATATATGTATGCAGCGGTGCGGTGCTGAAATGTACGTTCGGCACCAGCAACGGATCTTTGGTGGCGACGCCGAAGATGGTGAGCCTGTGTGGCCATCAGCAGGCCAACATAGCCGACCATGTCTCCATGGCCAATATCCGCCCGTTCGGACGGTGCCGCTCCTTAGCCTATCCTCCCACAGCCGGCGCGACAGCCGCCCATCACGGCCACCTCACGCCTATGCCCTGCGTGCCCGGCACACCGGCCCGCTGGTCGATCGTCGACGTAAACAGCCGCGTGTGCGGTCAGCCGGCTTTGTTGAATACCGCCAAACTCCGCTGTGTCTTCGGCGGCATTATCAGCATCATCAATCCCGGCCAGACGCTCGAGGTGACCGGCGCGCAACCCATAGACATCAAGGAACGTGAAATCACCGTATCCGATTTCTTCTGGACCGGCGATGACGCCAACCAGTCGCGTGGACTCGCCCTGCACACCTCCCTCGAGGAGGGGTCGACTCTCCTTGTGAAGCTCGGTTCTAAAGTCTATCCCACGGTTGTGGGAAAACAGGGGAGGGCCGTGGTGCGCAATGTGGATGCCTCGGAGGTGAGTGCCGACATCGCGGCGAGACCGGCAGAAAAACCGAAGCCGGCCGAGAAGCCTGCAACCCCTCCGAAGGCTAAACCTGCCGACACCGGGACAGTCAACACCACCACTATTCCACCGGCCACCGACAGCGGCTGGGGGGGCACACGCGGCAACCCACCACCACCCTTATGT
>OGQO01000615.1_pt1 | contig 36988 bp, 31 predicted proteins | sample 1553241 | NCBI WGS metagenome assembly OGQO01 (sample SAMEA2579933, study PRJEB22360) | human gut metagenome | biome: human gut; feature: human-associated habitat; material: faeces | place: Denmark | collected 2008/2010
CCCATAATGTTGATTAATTATTTTGTACTACCGCGGTCATTTGTTAACTTTGTTAGTCAAAAATTATGCCAATACACCTTATATGAAGAAAATTTTCATTGCCATCATATTTGCCGCATTGTTTTCATCGGTAGGCAGGTCTCAGACAAAGACCCACTTTGAATATCCAACGGCTCCCGATTCCCTCGCCACTCTTCAGGAAAAGACGAGCTATATCGTGCTTCGCTTCTGGGACAAGGCTGACATGAAAAAACTATTGAATGACACATTGGCATTTAATGAGGCTTTTGCTGACTATGTGTCATTCATTCCCTATGCAAGTGCCGACAGCGTTAAAAAATCGATTATAAATCTCACCTCCCGCTATAAGAACGATGCCAAATCGACCCTTAAGATTGTAAAAGCTGCAGAAAAAAATCTTTTCTCTGCGGAAGCTCCTTTCTGGGCCGATGAACAATATATGCTATTCACCAAAGCGGCGTTGTCAAATAAAAAAATATCGGCAAAGGACAAGACTCATTACCTCAATCATGTAAAAATGCTCAACGGCTCGCAGGTAGGCTCAACCGCATTACCGATGACATATACCACGCGCCACGGGGCAGTTCACCAGCTTTACGACCAGCCGGGAGAGTTCACTCTATTATACATACACGGTCCGGAATGTAAGGATTGTGACATGATATCACTCCGTCTGGAGACTGACTTTGCTGTTAACAGCCTCTCAAAAAACGGCACACTTAAAATCGTTGACATTTATACCGGTACTCCTGACGAGAATTGGAAAAAATCGGTCGAGAAATATCCCTACGAATGGGAAGCGGGCACATCGGATGATATCGGGGAATATATCGATGTACGTAATCTCCCGGCGATGTACCTGCTTGATAAGGACCGCAAAATAATATTGCGTGACATGAATATCAATCAGGCTCTCTCCATGGCGTCGGCAATTTATAAACAACAACAGAAGCAACAGTAAGTCACTAAACGATGAAACTATTTTTTGAAAACTTATTTCTGCGGTGTACGGGCTATACCTATAGCAATCTTGCACGACTGTTTCTCCGGCTGTTTGTGGGCGTAATGTTCATGCAGTTCGGAATCAGGCATCTTATAAATTTCTCAACTTTACGCTATACATTTCCGTCGGTACTCGGACTTGGAAACGAGGCTTCGCTTATCATCATGATTTGTATCGAGCTTATCTGCTCGCTGTGTATCATGGTCGGATTTCTTACCCGGCTTTCAGTATTGCCGCCGGTAATAGCCATGATAATCGCTGAATACCATATATTGCACGATCTTTTCCCCAACACTCTCACCTACTCCATTTCAAGCACCCAGCCCGGTTATCTGCCCCTGATGTTTATCGGCATATTCCTGTTTCTGCTGATTGCCGGACCCGGTAAAATATCTCTTGATTATTTCATATCATTGTTTATAATTTCCAAAAGAGGTAAAGACGAAACAGAAACCGAGGAACTTGAAGAAGTTTAGAATCACAAAATGTTGTAATGAAAATAGCTGTACTGATATCAGGTGGTGTTGACAGTGCGGTGGTTGTACACCGCTTAAAGGAAGAAGGTCACGACCTTCACCTTTTTTATATACGTATCGGACTTGACAATGGCGAAGGCGACTGCTCTGCCGAAGAGGATATAGAGATGTGTCAGTTTATCGCACGTAAATACGGATGTCCGTTTGATGTTGTATCATTGCATGAAGAATATTGGGACAATGTGATGGAGTATGCATTGAAGACCGTCAAGGAAGGATTGACTCCCAATCCCGATATAATGTGCAACAAAATGATCAAATTCGGATTTTTTGAGCAGCGCTGGGGTCATGAGTTTGAAAAGACCGCCACAGGGCATTATGCCACGACCGACATTATAGATGGTAAGATTTATCTTGCCACGGCAGTGGATCCGGTAAAGGACCAGACCGATTTTCTTGCCCGCATAAGCTATGACCAGCTCTCTCATTTGATGTTCCCCATCGGAAGTCTGCCCAAGGCGAAGGTGCGTGAAATTGCAATCGATGTGAAGATGCCAAATGCCTTCCGCAAAGATAGCCAGGGTATATGTTTCTTGGGCAAGATTAATTACAATGATTTCATAAAACGCCATCTCGGTATAAAAAAAGGAGCAATCATTGAACTTGAGACTGGTAAGAAACTTGGCGAGCACAACGGTTTCTGGTTTCATACAATCGGGCAGCGCAAAGGTCTGGGACTAAGCGGCGGTCCATGGTATGTGGTAAAAAAGAACGTACACGACAATGTGGTTTACGTAAGCCAGGGGTATGACACTGAAAAGCAATATGGCAACACTCTGCACCTTGACGAGATGCACTTCATCTCCGGTTCTCCCTGGGGCGATAATTGCAACAAGGCAAAGATAACTTTCAAAAACCGTCACATGCCGGAGTTTATCCCCGGAGTATTGACACGACTCGGTGAAAACGAATATATCGTCGAGTCGGAATCACGCATTCAGGGAATCGCACCCGGACAATTTGCGGTAATCTACGATGAGAAAGCTCATTTGTGTTATGGTAGCGGCATAATCACCGGTCAAAACGTAATATTATAGTATTCATGACAAATGACAGAATAAGATTAAGAGTATTAGGCATTTCCTACAGCCAGATTCAGACCGGAGCGTATGCCCTCATACTATCACAAGTCGACGGTCCTTGCCGTATTCCTATAATTATCGGGGCTTCTGAAGCGCAATCGATAGCCATACGGCTGGAAGGCATAATACCGCCACGTCCCATGACACACGACCTTTTTGTCAGTTTCGCCCATGCGTTTGGAGTGAAACTCCAGGAAGTTTTCATCTACAAGTTTGAAGATGGGATTTTTTCTTCGGAAATAACTTTTGCCACGCAAGACCGCACAATCGTACTTGATGCGCGTACATCCGATGCTATTGCGATTGCAATACGCACCAAAGCACCGATTTATACCACCAAGGAGATTCTTGACGAGACAGGCTTCATCCTGGAAGAAACGCCCGATGACGACATGGACGATGATACAACAGCGAGCATCATGAACACTGAAGATGACAATGCAAATGAGCCAAAGCTCGAAAATTATGCCGTGGAAGAACTTGAACGGACCCTTGAAAGACTGATTGAACAGGAAAACTACGAGGAAGCAGCCAAAGTGAGCGCAGTTTTAAACAAAAAGAAAAATTCTAAACAATAATCATACTATCTATTATCAATGAAGCATATAAAAGCACGGCTTATAGTGATGAACTTCCTGCAATTTGCTGTGTGGGGAGCGTATCTTACAAGCATAGGCAACTATCTCGGTGCCTCCGGAATGGGTGATTTAATCCCCTGGTTCTATGCCATTCAAGGTATGGCATCAATTTTTATGCCTACACTTATGGGCATTGTTGCGGACCGATGGATACAACCGCAGAAAGTATTAAGTCTCTGTCAGCTTATCGCAGGTGCGTTCATGTTAGGCTGTTGGTGGCTCGGATATTCTGCCGGACAATCAGGACATCTTCCCACAGCCTCCATACTTACCTTTTACACTATAAGCGTGGCTTTCTACATGCCCACGATTGCCCTTAGCAATACTGTAACTTTTTCAATCCTGCGCAGCAATGGTTACGATACCGTTAAAGCCTTTCCTCCAATAAGGGTATTCGGTACCATCGGATTCATCGCTACTATGTGGTTTGTGAATTGTGCTACATGGACTCATGACAATCATTTCTTTTTTACCCTTTCCAATCACGAGGCACGCTTCCAGTACACTTATATGCAGCTTTTTGTGTCAGGAATAATGAGCCTGATTCTAAGCATATACTGTCTTACATTGCCGAAGTGTCATTTGACCAAGGAAAAGGCGAGTCAGACTATTGCTGAAAAGCTTGGGCTAAACGCATTCAAGCTTTTTAAAATCAGGAAAATGGCTGTGTTCTTTATTTTCTCAACCCTTCTTGGAATGTGTCTACAGGTTACCAATGGCTATGCCGGTCCGTTTATCACATCATTCAAAGGGGCGGGATATATCGATACATTTGCGGCTAACAATGCCACCCTTCTTACATCGCTGTCTCAGATTAGCGAAGCACTATGCATACTGCTGATACCATTCTGTCTAAGCCGTTTCGGAATCAAGCGCGTGATGCTTACAGCTATTATAGCCTGGGTGTTGCGTTTTGGCTTTTTTGCAATAGGAGGTCCTGCAATGCCGGGCGTTCTCCTGTTCATTCTGTCAATGATAGTATATGGTGTGGCATTTGATTTCTTTAATGTATCGGGTGCTCTATTCGTTGAAAAAGAGACCTCACCCTCTGTTCAGGCATCGGCACAAGGGCTATTTATGCTTATGACCAATGGTCTCGGCGCCACTATCGGTACGTTGTGCGCCGGTTCCGTGGTGAAACATTTCTGTACTTGGCAGGATGTCGACGGTTCATCGTATCTTCTCGGCGACTGGACTACTACGTGGCTCATATTTTCAGGTTTTGCTCTTGTAGTGGCTGTCGCGTTTGCTCTCATTTTCAAAGACGGAACGACACCTGATGCCGAGCGGGAAGTTAAAACCATTGAAAGTGCTCCGGAAGGTTTTGTAGAAAATGCATGACATCACATGATTCAGTTTTATGCCCCCGAAATAGAGTGTTCGCTACAGCTTCCCGAAGAAGAGGCGCGTCACTGCATAAAAGTATTGCGCACCAAGCCCGGTTCGGTCATTGAAGTTATTGACGGGAAAGGCAATCGGTATGACTGCCGGCTGCTTTCCGATGATCCGCGACACGCCTCGGTTGAGATAGTGGACAAGACTCCGGTGACTCCGTCTTGGTCGACATATATAACTGTGGCTGTCGCCCCGACCAAAAACATGGACCGTATGGAATGGCTCACAGAGAAACTTACAGAAATCGGCGTAAACCGTATTGTCCCTCTCCTTTGCCGTCATTCAGAGCGGAAAGAGATTAAAATCGAGAGGCTTCAGCGTATTGCCGTATCTGCCATGAAGCAGTCGCTCAAAGCGATGTTACCGGAAATATCGCCAATGACACCGTTGACAAAATTCATAGCAGAAACCGATGCAGAGCAACGCTTTATTGCATATTGTGACCCCTCTATTCCACGCCGTATTCTTGCAAAGGAATATCGTGCCGGATGTAAAAGTGTGGCAATACTTATCGGTCCTGAGGGTGATTTCGATCCAAGGGAGATAAAAGATGTGCTTGACTCCAGTTACATCCCCGTGACACTTGGTGACAACAGGCTGCGTACAGAAACGGCGGCATTGGTAGCGTGCGACACCTTTCATATATTAACCCAACTAAATTCCTGACAACAATGCTTAATTATCTGAAATCATCCGACAATTTTTTCCTTCTGGCAGGACCCTGCGTGATTGAAGGAGAGCAAATGGCTATGGACATAGCCGGATATATCAATGAGCTTACTTCCCGACTCAACATACCATACGTGTTCAAAGGTTCATATAAGAAAGCCAATCGCTCACGTATCGACTCCTTTACAGGAATAGGCGATGTGAAAGCACTGGAGATACTACGGACGGTAAAGGAAACTTACAACATTCCTGTCGTAACCGATATCCATACTGAAGAAGAGGCGGCACTCGCTGCGGAATATGTCGACATTCTCCAGATTCCGGCATTCCTCTGCCGTCAGACAGACCTCCTCGTGGCAGCAGCCCGTACCGGTAAAATGGTCAATATCAAAAAGGGACAATTCCTGTCGCCGGAGGCAATGGAGCATGCCGTTAAAAAAGTCGTTGATGCCGGCAATACCCAGGTTGCCGTCACTGAACGCGGCACCACCTTCGGATATACCGATCTTGTGGTGGATTACCGCGGCATACCCACGATGCAGAAACTCGGTGTACCCGTAATACTGGATGCCACCCATTCCCTCCAACAACCCAATCAGCCTGCAGGGGTCACGGGCGGGCGACCCGACCTTATCGAGACAATAGCACGTGCCGGTATCGCCGTAGGTGTCGACGGACTATTTATCGAGACACACCCCGAGCCGTCCAAGGCAAAAAGTGACGGAGCCAATATGCTTCCCCTGCGACAGCTTCCTGAATTGCTCGAACGCCTGTCGGCTATCCGCGCCACGATTAACCGCTTTTAAAGCCATTCACTCACGCGCTGCCGCACGGCATTGGACTCACTCAGCATTTTGAGGAACGCACTTGCCGAGTGCTTGCGGTAAGCATTTTTAAGCGTATGCACACATCCCGCCATGTCGCTTCCCTTGACATTGAGCGGGATGTTTTTTATACCACTATGTCCGTGTAGGGTCGCTTCTGTCAGTATGGTTACAAAATCGGTGGACCTAATAAGTTGAAGCAATATATTTACCTCGTTCAGTTCCGCCTTGACATTCAGTTTTGAAATATCGTCACCTATTATTGCCGACAATTTGTTACGCGCCTGCATACCGCGCATCGGCAACGCGAAATCACAATTCTTAATATCGTCAAAGGTCAACGACTCTTTATCGCCTAACCGGTGTCCCTCACGCACAATCACGGAAAGACGGCTGTCAAAAAGCGTATGATACTCGATATCCTCCCCTACTTCCATAGGCTTGAAAGCAAGCACAAAATCGACCTGATGCCTTACAAGCATATCAAGCAATTCATCTACGGTCTTATAATAGATATTCAACTTCACATTGGGATATTGCTTCATAAACATGATAAGCGGTTCGGTCAATATGGGGCTGAAAGAATACGTGACCCCGATATTCAGTGTCCCGGTCTGCAACTGCTTTAAATCATTTATCTTTGTCACACATACATCGGCTGCCGTAATGGCATCGATTGCCTGATACAGCAACTGCTCACCCGCCTCTGTGAGAATTACGCTATGACTGTTGCGTTCGAAGAGGGCAATGCCGAGTTCCGCCTCAAGCTGTCTTATCTGCTGCGACAGGGTGCTCTGAGTGATATACAACGCTTTTGCCGCCTCAGAAAAATTCAATGTCTCGGCAGCCTTTACAAAATATCGTAGTTGTCTTAATTCCATAATTTATTTTATTGAGAAGCGGGCAGAGATATTCCACCTTGAGCCGCTATCGCCGGCAAAATAAACATCTTTATATATAACATATTCGCCCGGCAAAATGTCATTTATCGGTCGGTACAGCTTTGCTGTCATCACCTCCGAGTTTCCTCCCGGAGCCAACGAAAAGAGCGGCATATCCCATACACCGTTCTGAAACAGCTCAATCCATTTTCCGTCAACATGGCGCGCCACGGTATAGGGTGTGCCGTAACAGAGTGTCTTGTTGCTATTGTTATGCAACACAAACTTAATTTCACTAACCGTATCAGGATATATTTGTTCAAGCGTGGTCATGCTTACACCTAAAGTATCGGTAACAACCGGTCCCTTATATACATGCGGATTTACCTGGCCCGTGAATTTCAATGCCGAATAGCTTACGACATCACTACAGAACAGCTTCCGCATACGCTGTGAATCATGCCGTAAAGCCACCTCTATGGAGTCGTCTGATACAATGCCGAACATATACACATTGCATGCGACAGTATCATTACGTGATTTGTTTTTGTCACTGAAATAGTCTCCTATCCTATCCATTACAGTCATTACCCCCTTGCTGCTCACAACTTCAAAAGCAGCAGTCAGAGTATCACTGTCCCCATGACTGAATTTCACGCAATACTTTCCGGCGATAAGTTTCTCTTTAAGCCGAAGTTCCACAATTTGCCCATACCCGCCGGTATCGTTAGTAATTTTGGAATAAATCGGGTCAAAATTATTACCGACAACTTTCTGCGTTGATTCATCGATGATAGCAAATTTATACCCGTCATCAGTCAACGCCGACATCGATGCCGAATGTAGTGTCACGGATATAGAGGCAACTGATACAGGATAATAGTCCCATGTACTGTTCATGGTCAAATCTCCCTCATCAGATAATTCAACATCAACACTGTCGTTTTGCGTCGACAGGTCAGTATCGGAACTCTTCTGTCCCATGGCGCATGACCCCATGACTGCAGTAATAGCCATGTAAATTGATAATTCCCGTAACATAATCAGATTGTATATATATGTGATGAATACAAAAATAACTATTTTAAACGGTTTATCCGCGTGTGGCACTGAACGATTTGCGTTTGAAGAGGAATATCGGTATCATCTGTCCCAGTACCATCGCAAACACGACAAATATACATGTCAATCCATTGAACTGCAGTAGATAGGCGTAATGGGAGAAATCGGCTTCGTTTCCTTGCCCCAAAAGCATCAGAAATGCCTGAAGAGACCGATATGCATATATACCCGGAATCATCGGTAGCAGTGACGGATAGGCGAATGTCTCCGGCGGACATTTCACTTTGCGCGCGAAATATACGGCAAGACACCCTATTACAAACGCACTTATAAAGCTACCCCATACAAGATGCACCCCCCACAATGTCGTAAGACAATATCGCAAAGCGTGACCGATGGCGGCAATCAGCGCACAATATTTGAACGCTATCTTCGGAGGATTGCTTATAGCAGAAAAACCGATTGCAGCTATCGCCGCAAACACTGCATCCTCAAATATTTTTACCAGAATTTCCATTTCCTTCAGAATATCTTTATGTTCATAATCATGAAGGCAAGCGTCAATCCCGCGGCGATACAGCCTGTGAGCACGATTGCCTGCATTGTCCGACTGAAAAAGCACAGATAATGCCCGTCAATCATGTCACTTACCGAATTGATATACGGAATACCGGGTATAAGGTAAAGCACACTTGTTCCCAGCGCAATTTCAGGTGTAGCCGTGATACCGAATACATATCCCCCGCTCCCGACCACAGCCGACACAAATGACGCCAAGAGCACCATTGCCCTGACATCAGTCTTATGCTTCAGGCATATATTTTTGATTGAATATCCTAAAAGCGTGGCGAAACCCACAATCACCATTGCGACGACATCGCCGCCAAACAATCGGCAAAAAGCTGCATTGGCAAACACCACCAGGCACATGACAGCCCAGACGCTCATATTAGGTGCCCTTGATATCTTACAGAGAAGGATTTCGGCATCAGAGACACTCACCTTGCCCTCGGCTACATCCCAACTAAGTTTACTCATACGTGTATTTGCCAGATAACTGACCGGTAATATCTTAATCGCACAGGTATAATGGGCATACTCCCCTGTGGTAATATCGGTCAACGCTACCGCGACATGTTTGGGCAATATTGTTATGTCGACACGATAGCCGAGGTAATCAGCCATGCGGTTGACATTTTTCGTAATCCTGATACATGTCGCCCCGTAACCCCACAAATAAGCTGAATATGTTGCTAAAAAGCGGCTTGCATCAGCCGCAGTCACATCAGATTTATTCTTCGCAGTCATCATCATCGCAATAGATATCATCATGATCAATATCTATATAATGAAAATTCTTGTTATGAGGTTTATCTACCGCATAAATAAAATATCCGAGAATACCTATGATGGACAATCCGACAATCAGAATCCATAAAAACATTTCACTTTCCATGATTATTACTTTTTAAATTTTCAGCAAAGTAACAACCGGTCCATATATTTTCCACCCCGTCAATCAAGGATATTTCCGATAGCCGCTATCGCCAAATCTTCCATCATGTGTGTCATGATATAAGGCTTATGGCTTGCTTCCACAAGCCATAAGCCTTACATACAATCAACAATTTCGACACAACTTTTCTAATATAACTCAGCGTGTCGACTCACTGTTTTTCCATATACCGTCATCTCTCATAGGTCGCACTGACAGACCGTAGGAACTGGCAGACGCCTGATAACAACCTATTCCCGGGTTGTCAGGGACAAGAGTCAAAGATGTCGCTGATTTATCTGTTTTCCGGTCTCCATTGGTATCATCGTAATGACGGTTATCGATATAGAATATCGCCATACTGTTGCCGCTACCCCCTATGTAATTTGAAGAAGAAAGGTAAGTGAGCATCCTGAATGCAGGATATGTCTCACCGCCCAAATTGCAGTTATCTTTAAATGGGTCAACTCGTGAGCTCGCTGCCTTAATCACTTTTTCTACAGTACCAAACTCACTATATCTCAAACTCTTATCCCTCACGCCTGTCGCAGGAAATTCAAAGGTTTCACCATCGCCCGTAATCACGGTCCATTTACGAAGTTCCGGGATTATGGTAATTTTATAATTGTGCGGGATGCCGCTGTCATCATATACGTCATCATCATATAAATCACATCCGTTATAACTTCCGTGATTTGCAAAAGCGGAGAATAGATTTGCCGGGGGCACAAGATATCCGGCAGGACAAGGATCGTAAACCGACTTTGCTACATCCTCTTCTTTGGTTTCCATTGAGGTGACCGGACCGTCGGCTATCGGATTCCACATCTGAAACAAGCTCGATGAGTATGCATACGTCTGTGTCTCGTCGATGATATGCCAATGGTCCCTGTAGTCAGGGAGTCCGTTTGTCCCATCCGGTTTAATATCTTTATCATATTTGCTCATTATGAACACATGGGGGTGACTTATCGCCCAATCAATAGTCTTACCTTTCTCGTTACTCAAAGAATTAGAATTAGCATAGTCATCTTGAGCGTTTCTGGTCAGGTAGTATTTCCCATTTTCATATCCATTGAAAAGGGGTTTGTTTTCCATGTTCAATTCGGAGTAATCGCCCGACTTATATTCATAGGTCTGGGTATCGTCATTATATATGCCGCCGGGAGTGGGAGCACTGCGTCCCCATTGGTAATAAGTATTGTCACCTCCCAACGAACCCTTGAACTCCATCTGCCTGAACGAGTCAGATGACTTATAGACTGTCCCGGTCCCGGTATATTTATATTGCTTGACTTCAACCTTGCTATTTGCATTGACCGCGACCACAAAGCTAATGTTGAAAGTGCGCTCCGGATTTCCATTATGCGGGTCACAATAACCAAGGTTTACACTTGTCAGGTTGTATTTTTTGCCCGTAAATTTGTAATCATTTTTCTTACCGTAGATTGATCTTACCGTCTTGCAATCACTATGGGTCTTCATCCAGGCATTTGTGTGCTGCGACACCCATATATGCCAGCTCCATACTATATCCTTATTCACATCCCTTACGACAATAAGAGCGTTACCTTGAGTTATTGAACGTCCGCGCACACGGAATCTTACCCAAGGCAAGCCATCTTTCCCGTCTTTTTCAGGGATTAATTCAACAGCATCGACAAGGTCAGGCGCATCCTGCCAGGCAATCACCGCATCAACACCTTCTGTAATTTTATAGTTATCAATTTCTTTGCATTTGTAATCGACATAGTGCTTCAAGCCTGATGTTGTATTTTTGATAGTTATTGCCTCCGAGTTCAATGCACCATTTTTATAGGTATTGCCATAGACGACCGGAAACATGTAATATCCCGGCTTACTCACCATATAGCAATTTGCCGATTCCTTACTCCCTTCATCATACAGATCGACAGGATTGATTTTATCATTCTCGAAACCGGAGAATGTCTTAAGATCCTCGGATGCAAATTTATTTTGCAAAGTTTCAAAATCAGACTGCGCCTTTAGGCAATACGTCCCCCTCTCGGATATAATCTTATCAGGGTCGGTTTCATACTTCTCGGTCTCGGCATATTCAGTGACCGGAGCCACATCCCTGCCGAGCGAATCACAGAATATACCCGTACCTGAATCTGCACCGTCAATAGAATATTTGATTTCCGGAGTGGGTAATTTCACATAACGCGTAACACTCTCTCCCGCCTTGGTCACGGCAGCATAAGCCTTTACCATAACGTCATGCCATACGCCGGAGTAAGGCAGAATATCATTTTGGTTCTCGGGACTCTTATTGAACTCCACCACGGGAGTAATGTGTATGCTTGACGGAGAAACGTAATACGTCACAATCTTCCCTTGCGGCCACGTCTTTCCTTTCAGGGAGGCTGAAAGAGTGTACACTTCTCCAGTAAGAGCTTCCTTAAATACGATTTCGAGCTCTGCACCATCAGGGAGAGTCTGCGGAATCATGAGCAACGTCAGGTCATCTGTGTCACCGATTAACTCTTTGTTGTCAGTCTCCTTGCTGTCAGCATTACCGACAATATTACCGTCATCATCAGGGTCAGAGTAATCACCGTCGGTCTTTCCGCCGACAGTAGCATCGGTCTCCACCGTGTAACTTTCTGTCGATTCCGGAGTGACAATCCATTTGTCATCACCGGCTTCAGGACGCGGGATATAAGTTCCCGTGGAAGGTATTCCGGAAAGTGTCACTTTTGTAATCTCCCCCGGAATCATATCATCAGCCGTAACAACTTTCACAGCGGTCAGTATGTGGCGGAATTCCAGATTTACCGCAGGAGAGTGCGCGTCGGTACACGCTGCCATAATGTCGCGCTGGGCGGCAATATTGTCGTCGACGGTATATGTGATTTGGGGCGACCCCTCGAAATCGCGCTTCGACAACGTGAACGAATCATCGTCGCGGTCGGCGCTGACAGGCGCAAAAGCAAAAAAACGTACTGAGCCCGATGCCGGCCATAGCAGAGATTCAGGACAAGAAGCTGTTTCACCGGTTACTCCACAAGTGAGATTGTAAGCAAAATTGGGAGTCCAGGAAACTTTTGTTTCGTCTTGTGGATAATCTCCCGTATAGCAGATCGCACTCATCGAGAAATTTTCCACCGATTCTTTGCGGGCGCCTCTTGAAGCGGGCACCGACACCACGTTGTCAGACTCGACTGTATGCAAATATAAAGGGATACTGCTTTCGGAGTCAGCAATGTCAACCGACACACAACGGGAATCGGGAGAACTCTCATCAACGGCTACCGCAGAAGTCCATTCCTCGGGCGCCGTCACTTTAATAGCAACTAAACCCGACCGAGGCACGTTTTCGCCAAAATCGTCCTCACATGCAGTCAGCGCATTTATCAGGCAGAACAATGCTGTAACCGATAACCGGGCCATTCCTTTATATTTGCAATCCATAACAAAATATGTACAATAATAATTAGAAAATAATTAGAAGAGGGTGTGCCGGCTTGCCGATACACGGATTCCCGACACGCCCTCTTCATGTATTTTCAGTCCGGGTTGAAATCACTTACTAAAAGTCAGGTCGCCATCCTTCCAATCTTCTCCGGCAGCAGCCCAAGGTTCAATGGTCACGTTGAACTCGATAGCGCCGTCAAGGACAACATCTCCCACACTCTTTGCAGTCGGACGGGACACAACAGTCAGTGCAACGGGCTTATTCTCTTCATTAGTCAGTTGAGAAGCAAATGAATGATCGCGGGGATAAAGCGACGAATAGTCATAGTCCTTTCCGTCAGGAGGATAGTTGCCGGCGCCTGAATCTTTGCCGCAGATATCGAGATTGAATGTGTATTTCTTGCCCATTTCAAAAGTTGTACCTACAGGGACACATACAAAGCCATATTCACCCTCATTAAATTTTGATGATGCATTTACAGGAAACTGCTGGTGATAATGATAACCGCTGTAGGCAACTATGTCATCAATCTGAGTGTCACCGGGATTACTTGGATGCGTATCCCCTTCGTGCTTAAGCTCTACGCGACAAAGAAGCAGGATATAAGCATTCTTCTTCTCTGTTGCGGTAGCATCCCATGATGTAGTCTTCTTATCCCATGCTTTAATCGTCTGCGGTATAAGCATCAGTGATCCACCTTCTTGTAAAAGATCCAATTCATCATCTTCGTCATCCAAAATCAACGGTTTAGAATAGAACGACCCGTAAGCGGTAAACTTCTTGCTATCATCTTTAACGCCCAAGGCAGTCCATGCGGCATTATCATCTGCAGTCCCATCAGACCATGAATATCCTGATTTCAGATTCGCCTTATCCTGTGTGTTTACAATCCAAGCTCCCTTTATTCTTACAATACGGTGGTCAGTGTCAGCTTTTGCGTTAGAAGATGCCTTAATACTTATCTGCGACAGCATGTGTTTGAAATTGAGGGTTACAACCGAACCGTCACCCCTTTTAGCCTGCTTGAAAGCCCCAAGCAGGTCTTTCTGGAAAAATCCGTCCGCCCAGACACCGTCACTCCGATTTTCAGCCAAGACGGCTTCTTCAGGAGAAAAATTCTTTATCCAGGCATCATTGCTCTCAAATTGATAATATGCACCGGAAGGGAGCACATCGCTTATGTCGCCATCGGTTTCTTGAGAGCAGGTATAAGCCCAGAAAAGGACATCATCGATTGATGTAGGCCAGTAAACCGGGGAATCAAAACCCCAGTTACCATTTTTAGCTTTCTTTGCAGTCATGCCGCCGACGCTCCCGGCATCTGTACCCCCGGAACCGCCGATAAGAAAACTGTCATAGACAGAACCGTGAGGATGTACACCTTTGGCAACGACAGCGAAATTGCCGAGGTTTTCGGGTTTAGTTTCTACAGCACGTGAATGACCAACCGCAATACTGAAAGACAATGCGTCTCCGTTAGGGTCCGGATTGGTTTCAATCACATCTTCGCTGGAGCAGGATGCCATAACAAAGGCAAACGCCGCAAATGGGAAGAGTTTTGTTTTCATTTTTGTTGTATTAACGATTATTTATTAAGATGTATATATATTATCAGTATTATCGGGGCGTTTACATCGTTACGGATTCGTCGATTGTCTCTCCCCACTCGCTTACTCCGGGGGAGAGACCGCCTGACGTTCTCTCCGGCAAATTGATGCCTGAAATGTCGATATTTATATGGTGTTGGTGTTCGTGTCCTGTAATCTGATCGGTGAAATCGAAGTCATAATAATACTTGTATGAAGTGTATATCCTGAGCTTGTGTTCGCCGCAAAATCCAAACAGCACTACCGAGCCACGTAGTTCATCGGGACCTGACTGCTTGAAGGCGAATGGTACGGCGACACACGTCTGCGAGGACTTTCCGGAACCTGCTTGCCATCCATCGGAAGCGGTGATGACCGCGCTTACATTGACATCGGGGTAAAGATTCTTGACATCGGTGACCACGACATCACACACCAGCGTTGACTCGACGGGACGGAATACCACTTTCTGAGGTGTAGTGCCGTCATTGACCACCGTCATCGGTTCATCCATAGTATGTGAGAACAGAGGGCTTGCCTGTGACATCACGGGCATGTCGAAAGGAAGTGGAGCGTTTTCGTTGCGGTTCATCGCGGAGAGCACCTCCACATCGTATGTAGTCACTCCATAGCCATTGAAGTCAGACCCTCGTTCCACATTAAACTCGGTACTTCCATTGTGGCATACCATACGGTATGTCCCCTCCGGCACTTTCACTACAGCATCAAACGATGACCTGGCTGCCTGTCCGTCACCGATGAGTTCGAAGCGCAATCCATGCGAACCGTCAACCGGAAAAAACCACACCACCATAGTGGCAGGCTGTGCGTCGGGGGCGTCGCTCCAGTCAAATTCGATATTTACGGGCACCTTGTGGGAATGATCATAGCACAGTTCCCTCTGTGAGCAGCCAATAAGACAGGACAACGACATTGCAACAGCAACTATTATATGTATATGCAATGCCACCCATAACGGCAAGCGATTGTGGAGATAATATCCTTTGCCGCTCATATACCGCCTCCTTTCCTGTCATTAGATACCCTATTCCCTATGAGCCATACAAGGGAAACTCCTACTTTTGTTGGACCAAACCATCCCATCTTATGTGTAGACAACCACACATCACAATCGTCAATCGGCGTATGTTTCTTGTAAGTGCCCCATAAATACCCCACACCAAAATTGAAATCCAAATTAAGGTGTGTGGATATAGGCAGCGAATAGGTATAAGATATGCCGACAGCATAGTTCCATTTGTCAGAAAGAAATCCCTTATGGTTGCGTCCCGCCTGAAAGTCATAGCATGCCATCGAGCCGTAAACACCGATATGATGACCACCCAGCGGCGAACCGTCGCGAAGTGAGCCGATACGGTATCTGATTTCTGCGTCACCCCCATATATGCGCCAGTAACGATGTCTGTCGCGATTGCTCCAACGTGCAAACATCCAGTCGGCAATAATCGTAAGCCTGTCAGTAACGCTTACGCCCATTCCTATATTCGGAATAAGTGCCGCATCGTATAGAAGATTGGTGGAAAGGAACAGAGGACTGAATACATTATGCCTTACATGTGACAAAGAGGCAGTGTAATCAGATTCGGTCTCATCCTCCTCACTGCTATGATTCTCATCTTGCAATATAGAAACTGCAGGTATGTCGGGTTGCTGTAACTTTTCAACCTTCAGAGAATCCGCGCCGCAGGTAATTATACTTTCTTTATACTTCCGACAGACCACTTGCAACTCTGCAAAACGCAGTCGGGAGTAATGTCGCGTTTCGCGTAGCCCGTCGGGTGGCACCGAAATGGGGGGGGTAAAATTGAGGTTGTAATAAGCTCTATATCAGCATTGTATCGCATTACGCTATCCTTTAATGCCAAGGCGCGCGCCTCTGCCAGACTCTTATTAAAGGAGTATTCTCCCTCGGGCGAATATGAGCCAACAACCCTTACATTTATAAAGTTCCCTATATCTGCTTTCGAGAGAAAAGAACGGATAGAATCGATATGTTCCTGATTACCGGCAAAATCACGGGATACGATGGCAGAAGCCCTCGGAAACAGGATTCTTTCCTGAAAAATAAATACAGAATCACATGACCTCGCATCGACTATCTGATCAGGAGCAATGGCATTAGCATATAATGACACGAAAAGTGCTACAAGAAGCAAAGATGCCTTCCTGTAACAAACTATCCATAATTGATATAACAACAACACTAATCTCATGCTACGACCAACATTACTTTATTCAATAGCTGAAGCAACTGCAAAGTTATAAAAATTTATTTAACGCCAAGCCTGTGAAACATTATTTTTCTAAAAAAGCATAAAACAGCGCTCTATTTTGAACCATAACAACACATATTTTCTTAAAACTGCAAAAAACATAATTACGTTTTGTCTGTCACTGAAACATGATTGCACTAAAACAGAATCGGGAAAACAAAAGCAGGTCGTCATTATTTGACGACCTGCCTCATATATGAATTTCAAGTTTTGCTTATTTAAGAGCGTTCTTCACCTGATCGTTAGGAACCATTTCTTCTTTAAATACGTAAGCGCCGGTCTTGGGAGATTTCTCCATCTTAATGACCTTGCTGTAAGTACGTCCTTCACCTTTTTGAAGTGATGCTACGGTTTTCTTTGCCATATCTTAAGGAGTATTATTTGATTTCTTTATGTACGGTAACTCGCTTGAGGATAGGGTTGTACTTCTTCAACTCCAAGCGGTCGGTAGTATTCTTTCTATTTTTTGTAGTAATATAACGAGAAGTGCCGGGCATACCGCTCGCCTTGTGCTCGGTGCATTCAAGGATCACTTGGACTCTATTACCTTTAGCTTTCTTTGCCATAGTGCGTTATATATCTAAAAATTTAATATCTTTACCAGTTAAATAACCCTTTTCGGCTGCCTGCTGCATAGCTGCGTTAAGACCGAGTTTGTTGATGGTGCGAAGACCGGCTGCGGAGATGGTAAGACGAATCCATGCATCCTGCTCTACCCAATAAAACTTCTTTTCAAAGAGGTTAACATTGAATTTACGCTTGGTGCGGCGCTTTGAGTGCGACACATTGTTGCCCACCATTGCTTTCTTGCCTGTGATTTGACAAATCTTTGACATGGCTGTTTTTTAATCGTTTGAGTTCGTTATTGATTAACACTACCGTTTTCAGGCCGCCATCTCAGTTCTCATATCGTCATTAAGTGCATCATTCTCAACAACTTTACAGGATGAGCCTAAAAACAGTGTGCAAAGTAACTAATTTTTCCTCATTTACACAAATTTTCAAGCCATTTTTCATCGCTTTATCCTAAAATACTCAGTCAGAATGGTGCCGCTCAGCTCGCCGGGGGTTATCAATGCTAATATGCAAGGCTTTGAGTGCTCGGAGATGAAATCACTGAAACATGAATCAAACTGTTGCGCCGAAGCAGCCTCAAAATAGCGGAAACCATACGCATCAGCAAGCTTTGCCAACGGGAAATCCCTGTCAACGACGAAATACTCATCAAGTTCAGGAAGTCTCGATGTGCTTTTAACAAAACGGAAAATGCCTCCGCCACCATTACACAACACAATCATCTTAAATCGTGGAGTAATGCAAGGCGCGGCAAGAGCACCAATGTCGTACTGCACACTCATGTCACCCGATACAAGAAGCGTGACACCCTGATACACTGTGGAAGCACCAACCGCAGTAGACACAGACCCGTCAATACCGCTGACACCACGGTTGCAGTCGAAACGATTGTCGTGCAGAGGACAGAATAACTGGGCATATCTTACCGTAGTGCCATTGGAAAGCTGCACATTCCATCCGGCAGGGATTGAGGTGAACACGCGTTTCATCGCCGTGAGATCACACCACGGCTGCATATCAACATACCTGTCATGAAGCATCGCTCCCCTTTTGGCATATCGCCGCCAAGCGGCAGCATAATCGCTCTCTCTGACCTTTACGACATCGAGAGCGCCGGCAATTTCTTCGAAAAATTCGGTCGCAGGCATATTGACATTCATCGTGAGAGAACGCAAGCAGTCAATCGTCGCCTCAGTCATTCCTACGTGCCAATGCTCCTTCACACCGGCATTACGCAGATATTGCTTAATGAAGCGTGACACGATTGCACCACCAAGAGTTATCACTATTTCAGGATGCATAGATGCTTTCTCTTCATCGGTCATGCTGCTCAATGTCGAGTCTATCATGTCGACAAACATATCATTTGGAGCGATAAGATTAGCTATCCGCTCAGTCATGACCGCAACATTACCGCATCGCGTCAATCGTTGCAATGCCTCGGAGAGGCGTGGGTCGGGATCATGAAATCCGGCGATAACCAAAACGCCTGATGCCTTGACAATCCGACCGGCAAGCGACATTTTCTCACTCTCAGGCAACACTGATGCCGGAGAAACTTGCGTTATCGTGCGTGAGAGCCACCGCTCCGGCATTTTCGAAGTCATTCCGTTTAGCGGTTCGTCAAGCTGAAGATTGATATGTACCGGAGCCTTTCGTCCTGAGACAGCGCATATCAATGCGTCATTTGCCACACGGTTTACATACCATTGCATATTGTCCTCACGGCAATCAGCCGGAATATTGTAACTGCGCTTGACATAATGGGCGAGTGCCTCATACTGACGGAGGGTCTGACTGTCATCCTGGTCAATCCACTCCATCGGGCGGTCAGCCGAAATCACGATAAGAGGAATCTGCCTGTAATATGCCTCGGCAACTGCAGGTGCATAATTAAGCACGGCAGTGCCCGAAGTACATAGCAACGCGACAGGCGAAGCGGATATCGCCGACTTTCCCAATGCGATAAACGCAGCGCTGCGTTCATCAACCACTACTGTGGTTTTAATTGACGGGCAACGCGACAACGCTACAACCATGGGCGCATTCCGGGAACCGGGGGAGATGACAGCCTCCTTCACTCCATGATTCACCAGCATGGCAACAAGTATATTACACGATATCTTATCAGTACATTCCATAATTCTGCAAAATTACTCTTTTTTTATGAATCCCGGCAATCTCTTGAATGGTCTGTTAGACTCTTTCGACTTTTAATTGTTATCTTTGCATCAACCAATAGAAAAGCAAGACAAGATTATGAATACAGGATATTTCAGAGTAGCTGCCGCCGTACCGGGCGTGAATGTAGCTGATGTGGAGTTTAACGTAGACAGCATTATCGAGATGTGCAAGACGCTCGACGGCAAAGGAGTAATGCTTGCCGTGTTCCCGGAACTTTCCGTCACCGGCTACACCTGTGCCGACCTTTTCCATCAGGAGCAACTGATTGATGCCGCCGATGCCGGTATCGCCCGTCTGCGTGAGTTTTCCGCTACCGTAAATCTTGTGTTTATCGTCGGGTCGCCGGTACGTCATAACGGCGCACTGTATAATTGTGCTGTGGTTATCGGAGGTGGGGAAATACTCGCGATAGTTCCCAAGACATATTTGCCGGACTACAACGAATTTTACGAAAGAAGATGGTTTGTAGCAGCCAATCCCTCCGGATTAGCCAACGATATATTGATTGACATCAACGGGGTAAAGATAGGAATTGAAATCTGCGAGGATTTATGGACACCGATACCGCCTTCGACACATCAGGCTCTTGCAGGCGCACAAGTGCTCGTAAATCTTTCTGCCTCCAATGATATCATAGGTAAATATAATTACCTGATTGACCTTATCAAACGGCAGTCGGCATCATGCATCGGCGCGTATGTGTACGCATCGGCAGGATATGGAGAATCATCGACCGACCTTGTTTTTGACGGTAAAGCGGTAATAGCTGAAAACGGCTCGATACTTGCCATCAACAAGCGGTGGGAACATGAACCTAATTATGTAATCGCCGACATCGATATCGCGGCAATTAATCGCGACAGAATGCACATAATGTCGTTCAATGATTGCAAGACAACCGGCAATCCCAGCCAATACAAGACTGTATTTGCCGATATCACCCCCGTGGTTGACGATATGCTTTACCGTACTATAGCCCCCCACCCCTTTGTACCGTCGGAGGACAAGATAATCGATGAACGCTGTGAGGAGATAATCAATATCCAGGTTGCCGGACTGGCGCGACGTCTTGAAGCGACACATACCAAAAGCCTTGTAGTAGGTATATCCGGGGGGCTTGACTCGACACTCGCCTTATTGGTCGCAGTAAAGACCTTTGACCGACTCGGACTTGATCGCAAAGGAATAACAGGAGTAACGATGCCGGGATTCGGCACTACCGACCGCACATATACCAACGCCTTGTCACTTATGGAAGCTCTCGGTATCACCATGAAAGAAATTTCAATAGCGGCGGCGGTGACACAGCATTTTCATGATATCGGTCATGACATCAACAACCACGATGTCACCTACGAAAATTCGCAGGCACGTGAACGCACACAGATATTAATGGATATAGCCAATCAGACCGGAGGAATGGTACTCGGAACCGGAGACCTGTCGGAACTTGCTCTCGGCTGGGCAACATACAACGGGGACCACATGTCAATGTATGGTGTCAATGCGGGGATACCGAAGACTCTTGTGAAATATCTTGTCAAATGGTTTGCTCTTCACGCCGCTTCCGACCGTGAGCGCGACACACTTCTCGATATCGTCGACACCCCTATCAGCCCCGAACTGATTCCCGCCGATGAACATGGCAACATCAAACAAAAGACTGAAGACCTTGTCGGACCGTATGAATTGCATGACTTTTTCCTTTATTACACGTTGCGTTACGGATTTACACCGCGCCGCATATACACAATGGCATGCAAGGCATTTGAAGGGGTGTACGATAAGGCGACAATCAAACATTGGATAACGACATTTTTTCGTCGCTTCTTCACGCAGCAGTTCAAACGGTCATGTCTGCCCGACGGACCCAAGGTCGGCAGTGTATGTCTTTCGCCACGTGGTGACTGGCGTATGCCATCTGATGCCTCGTCGAAAGCGTGGCTCCAGGAATGTGAAAGCCTTTAATCGGGCCAACATTCAGTCTGGTCGGCAATCTCCGGTATGGTCGAGCGATGATACTGGGGATTGTAGCCACGGGTGCGCTGTGACGTATAGTCGCGCAACAGTATAATTGAGTATTTGCCGAGAAAAGCAAGAGCAGTAAGATTACACAATGTCATCAATCCCATGAACACGTCGGCAAGCCCCCAGACAAATTCAAGGGAAGTGACAGCACCGGTCATGACCATAGCCCCGACAATGAGCCTGTATATTACAATCAATGTACGGGAGTTGCGTATAAACTGCAGATTGGTTTCTCCATAATAATAGTTGGATACGATGCTCGTAAACGCAAAGAAAAACACCGCAACCGCGACAAATACCGACCCGATCTTGCCAACCTCTCCCTCAAGGGCGACCTGAGTGAGCTGAATGCCTGACAAGCCACTGTCAAAAAGACCACTGCATAAAATTATAAATGCCGTGCAACTGCAGATAAGGAGAGTATCGGTAAATACGGCAAATGCCTGTATGAGACCCTGTTTTACCGGATGGCTCACCGAGGCGGTAGCAGCCACGTTAGGAGCCGAACCTTCGCCTGCCTCATTACTGAAAAGACCGCGTTTTATTCCCATCAGGAGAGCCATACCCACACCGCCGCCAAGCATAGCACTGCCATGAAAAGCATCATGTACTATCAGATACAATACATCGGGAATACGTTTATAGCTTATCACGATGACAAAAATTGCGAGCAAAATATAAAGGATTGCCATGACCGGAACAACGATTTCGCTGAAACGTGAAATACGCTGAATACCTCCCCATATAATCACCACTGTCAAAACAGTAAGCACCACACCGACCCATACCGGAGAGAATCCGAACGACACCTGAGCCGCGGCAGCTATGGTATTGGATTGCACCGAGTTAAATGCAAGTCCGAAAGTGAGCGTTATCAAAACGGCAAACAGCACTGCAAACCACCGTTTACCCAGACCCTTCTGAATATAATATGCCGGACCGCCGCGGAATGAATCCTCACCCTTAACCTTGTATAGCTGCGCAAGCGTCGACTCAATAAATGAGGTTGCAGCTCCGAGCAACGCTATCACCCACATCCAGAACACGGCTCCCGGACCTCCGATAGCTATCGCTGTCGCCACTCCGGCAAGATTGCCCGTACCGACACGGCTTGCAATGGATACTGCAAAAGCTTGAAATGAGCTTATGCTATGATGTGAGTCCTCATGAGTGTCACTTGCACATTCCTTTTTCCCGGAAACACAGAGAAGGCGCACCATCTCCCCAAGCATACGGAATTGGACTCCTTTTGTCCTTATTGTGAACCATACGGCAGCAAAAAGCAATACCGCAACAAGAATATAAGTCCACAAGATATCATTAATCGTGTTTAAGAATATCATTATCTATGTTTATGTTAGTCGAATCAACAGGAAGCGCGACAACATTTTTCTCCTTTTTGCGCAAACGCTTTATAAATGAAAATATATCGTCGAAATCACGCCGGAACATGATGCCTACTCCTTGAGTTGTCAACGCTGATTTCACATAATAGTTCTGGTCGTTATAGCGATTATATGCCTTGAGTCTTATGTTGCCTGACTTGTTAAGAAGATATTCAAGGTCAAAATCACCAATAAACGAATTATTGTTCAATGCCTTGTCCCTATATCCGAAATTACCGTTAAAGAGGAGCCTGTTGTTAAGTAAGTAGCTCGATAAGGCAAGATCGACCTCCATGTCACTGAAATCGCCTTTGTCACTTCTTATATTAGGGGCTATGCTCCAGTTGTCGCTTAATTGTCCAAGCATTGAACTCAACTGGGAGGAAATGGTGGATGAAGCCACAGATACCAGTTCATTTCCCTTGGTCGTCGATGCCATGTAGTCGGGCGTGTAGAAACGGTTCAGCGCCAAAAGATAAATAATCTGACGGTTCATCATCTCATCAGTACTTACTATACTCTTGACTTTGCGGTAAGTGTCTTGAGTCAGCGTAGGAAATTCCAGGTCGAAACTGATATCAGGCTGCTGCATGTCGCCCGACACTTTTAATAACGCATGGACAGGAACATTCGTACGATTTAGCTCGCGATCCTGAAGGAATGACTCGTCAAGGTCGCTGAGGTTGGCATTGACCGAATATACCGCCTCGATATCAAGCATGGCGGCAAGAGGGTCGCCGTGGAATGAAATCGAACTGCCGGGCTTTATAGTGAAGTCTTTTATGATGATATCCTGAAGTGTGAAATTATAGCTTCCTTGCGACAGGGTGTAAGTGCCAAACATACGCATATCTTCATCGGCTGAATTGTATTCTATGCGCAGGTTTCCATTGCCACGTGCCTTTATACGGTCGCCACCGACGGGATCCATCACAAGCACAAGTTCTCCGTCGGGTGTAGCGTTTACCTGAAGGTTAATACGGTACAACGTAGGCGAGCTTTCCTCGCGATTAAGACGGGCATAATATTCTTTCAGCCGGTTTACCGCTGCCTTCTGAGGATCTTCGACTGAAAGCAACAGCTCGCCTTTCAGCTCGTCGCGGTCATGAAAGGTCATGAAGGTATATTCATCGGCAGCTTCCGTATCAGACAGCACAAATGTAAACACCGATTGTGGGGCGGTAGACATGTCGACATTTATATCGATGAAACCGGGAACACCTTTTACATGGGCGACACCGTTACAGAATATATGTCCATACCAGTCGGGGCTTAGCTTCTCGTTTATATCAAAACAGAGGAAATTGCGCGCATTTGTGATGTTAAATTCAAATTCAGGCTCTTTGAAACATTTATGGGTCACCCATCCGTCAAGACGTGCCGTATTGCCGTATATGTCATGCAACACCACATCTCCGAACGCTATCCGCCCAGGCGAGAGATGTATGGAATCAGATGTGGTATAATATGTATTGGTAAAATCAAGTTTCATCTTCAAATCCTCGGCATAAATATCACCGGTCATATCAATGAGCTTAAATGTTCCGAAAAGCCGGGCATCGCCTGACGCATATCCGCTTATCTCCGATGTAAACGCCTCCATATAAGGCTTCATGAAACCGACATCGAGTTTGTCAGCTTTGAATCTGAAATCAAGTGACTGGGCAATCGGGTATATCGCTCCGTCGATATATGACTTACGCCCGTTGCTCTGTGAGATGACGGCATCAATAGTGACGCCTTTAGTCTCATTGTCCCATGCACTTTTTATATCAGCATCGCCAAGAAGCGAGTGATTGTAGCTGAGTCCTTTGACCTTCAGCCCCTGAATAGAGAGACGCGGATCTTTGGTGAACAGCTCGGATGCAAAGAATGTGCCGGTAGCCACACCCCCAAACATGACGTTGCTTATATCGAGCGTCTCAAATACATAATCAAGACTTACATCGCGCAAGTCAATACACAACACATCCAGTGGATTGGAAGAGGCGGCTCCGGATATGCGTATAAACTGTCCGGTACGACTTATATCGATATCATTGACGAGCAGGCGTTTGTCAGACCATGATACACTTGCCGGATGAACAATCCACGCTGTATCGTTAAATACAAGACGGCTTTTTCTGATATCGACATCTACTCCGAGTGTGCCGTCATAATCCTGGCGTGACAATAACGTGGAAAGGTCAAGTACCCCGGCAAACTCTTTTTCCCGGTCAATATCCCATGAAATTCGCGTGTCTATACGATCCGACAGTCCATGACCGGTAAACTCCAGGGTGGCATTACCTTTTTTTGTGGGATATAAGGTTGATAAAAAGATATCGGCACTGTTTTCCGTACCGTCGATTGCCATCAGCAGTTTGGTATTGTCAATGAACTTATCTTTCTGTAACAGGTACGGGGCATCAACTGTGAGCTTCATTGTGTGCTCTTCGTTATCCATCGTCGCATCAAGACTAATCGGATGAAGGATTTTTACCGGCGATTTGAAAAATTGAAGCCAGCTGTTAGTCGTTTCATTCCCTTTGATGTCAAGCTCCAGAGCGAAATTCGCGAGATATTCGGGAAGAAGTCTTTTGTGTTCATTGTCCTTTCGCGGGAAAAGCACGGGCATTACATCAGCAAGAATACACTTTGCAGCGGGCACAATATCTTTAAACCGGTAATGACCTTTAAGCTGTGCATCGAGTATGTCGGAATGTACGAGAATATATTGCGGCGAAGTACTTCCCGACGACATAAGTACAAAATGAGGTAGTTCTATGCCTTCTTCTCCCTCGTTTTTAAATGCAAATCGATTTATCTCCGCCCTTCCGTCAAGATTTTCTATATTCTCGCCATGCATGTCAATCATCATGTCAGCCGACATACGGTAACCTGCATATTTATCGGTAAGATTAAGTGCGGCGGGACTAAAATCACGCAGTGTCGCCCTCACATCACAATCCGTTTTCCCGGGTGTGATATCGACATTCCCGTCTACCGACAATCTGATATTATCATCTTCAATCGACATAATACCTGAAAGCATTTTATCATCGATATCAACCTCGGCAGTGATATTGTTATAATTATAATTCCTGTAATCAAAATCGTCAACCACCGCATTAATCTTTCCATAAACAGAAGACCGACGTATCTCAGCATCGGCATTTATATGTGCTGTCAAAGTACCAAGACGACTGTCGCCCGTTATATTGCCTAACGCGAGGTCTTCAATCACGACTTCACCTTCAAAATGTCGAGGCGATGCCCCTCCCTTGCTTGAATAAGTGGCATTCAGGTCAAGATTACCGGCAGAAGTCAGTATCGTGCCATTATAAAATGCTCTGTTTATATTTCCGGCCGCCTCTCCCGATAGCCTGATGCGTCCCATATTTCCAAGCATTTTCACAACCGTGGGCGACACATTTACCAATCCAGATAATAAGCCGGCAGCCTGTGTGCCTTCAACATCGAGCGACAAATCCCCGACTTCTGCATCAATATCCTTTATAGAAGGCAGCCCGCTTAAACGACCGGCAAATTCAAGACTGAACAATCCGTCAGAAGACTGCATTGACACCTGATTGACATCAAAATCATTGATTGAGCCTGCGATATCCACACGGGTATCAATGTGCTGATTAAAATTTGCCAGCATCGGCAGGAATCCTTTAAAATCAGATGGCGTGACGACTGTCCCGTCGAGCAATTTAAATGAGAACGGGAGTCTCAAAATATTGGCGGATAAATCAGCCCATCCTTGATAAGACATGTTAATGTCATCTGTGAGAATACGGGACTGAGGCAATTCAAGCGAGAAGTCCTTCACAGCGAGAAGAGAGTCCGAAATCATGAATAATCCGCCAAGCGACTCAACCGATAATCCCGATTGCTCACGCAGCGCAAGACGGTTGAGGTTAACTACATAATCATCATTTTTAATTCTCGGCAAAAGGAGGTCGGCCTTTAGTCCATATATCTTAATATGGTCGGGATTAAATTTCCCGTGTGTCACAGGACTGGCAGCCACATCATAGCTGATACCGCTCCGGCGTATCACTATGTTATTCACCCGCAAGTCATACCGTGTAGGCGGTTTATTCTTATCTTTAGGCGACAGCTTGTCGATAATCGGCTGAATATTCAGTGGTGCACCTGCTGAATCGCGACGTAACTGGGCATCAAGACCGATAATCTCCGCGTAGGAGAAAACTATGCGCCGGTCAAAAAAGAGCTTTCCCAAGACGACCCCGGCACCAAGTCGCTCAACCTGTAAAGCAGTGTCACCCGGTGCAACAATTACCGATACATCTTTCAACAACACTTTATTGAAAGGACTCACGGATAATTCGCCGATTGTGACATCAGCTCCCAACAATCCCGACAACTCCTTCTCACCTACCTTACAAAGTTCACGTTGCACCGCCCCGATAGACAATACAATATACAACATAACCGGGACTATGACGGCTACGGCAAGAACGGAAACAGCTAAGGCACGGAGTATATTATAGAGTCTAGTCATTTAGGTCGCTGAAATTATCTGCAAATTTATCATAAATCTACGGAAATATGTAATTTTGCACCATAATTAATCTAAATATGAGTATAACAATACTTGGAATCGAATCATCTTGTGACGACACTTCGGCGGCAGTAATACGCGACGGGATTCTCGCAAGCAATATAATCGCCAGCCAGAAAGTGCACGAAGAATATGGAGGGGTCGTCCCAGAACTTGCATCGCGCGCCCATCAGCAAAACATTGTACCGGTTGTCGATGCCGCCCTTCGACATGCCGGAATCGATAAACATGACCTGTCGGCGATAGCATTTACCCGCGGCCCCGGACTTCTCGGCTCGCTTCTGGTCGGTACATCTTTTGCAAAAGGACTTTCGCTCGGTCTTGACATACCGATAGTAGATGTCAACCATCTGCATGGACATGTATTGTCCCATTTCATACGCAAAAAAGAGGATGACACCGTACCGGAATTTCCATATTTATGCCTGCTTATATCGGGAGGCAATTCTCAGATAATCCTGGTTAAAAGCCCTTCTGACATGGAGGTACTCGGACAGACAATCGATGACGCTGCAGGTGAAGCATTTGACAAGTGTGCGAAAGTGATGGGACTCCCCTATCCCGGCGGTCCTCACATCGACCGTCTTGCTGCGGAGGGGAATCCTGCACGTTTTAAATTTTCCAAACCCCGTATTCCCGGACTTGATTACAGCTTCAGTGGATTGAAGACCTCTTTCCTGTACACGTTGCGTGACAACATAAAAATCGATCCCGATTTTATAGAGAAAAATAAAGCTGACCTTGCGGCATCGCTACAGGCTACGATTATAGATATCCTGCTGTCAAAACTAAAAAAGGCAGTGGAAATGACCGGTGTGCATACCGTTGCAATTGGAGGTGGCGTATCAGCAAACTCAGGCGTAAGAAATGCCGTGGCGGAATATTGCAATAAAAACGGACTTACGGCATTCATTCCGGAGCGAGCATTTACCACCGATAATGCAGCTATGGTGGCGATTGCGGGATATTTCAAGTTTCTTGACAAGCAATTTTGCAAGTATGACGCGGCTCCTTACGCAAGAGTACAAGTTTAATCACCATTCAAAAAGATTAAATTATGAAAATTTCCATAATAGCAATAGGGACCGAGTTGCTTATCGGTCAGGTAATAGATACAAATTCTGGGGACATCGCACGAAAATTCGCGCCCTATGGATGGGAAGTAAACGACGTGCAGGTAGTTGACGACAACACAAGAGAAATTGTGCGAGCAATTGACCGCGCTTTTGAATCGAGTGACGTTGTAATAACTACAGGCGGTCTTGGGCCTACGAAAGATGATATCACAAAGGCCACTCTTTGCGAATATTTCGGGGGCGAAATGCAGGAAGACCCTTCGGTACTTGACAATATCAAGCGAGTGTTTGAAAAACGCGGATTGACACTTAACGAACTGACCGCACGTCAAGCCGTAGTGCCCACTTCGTGCAAGGTTATCCAGAACACCGTAGGCACAGCTCCAATAATGTGGTTTGAAAAAGACGGTAAAGTACTTGTGTCAATGCCAGGAGTTCCGTTTGAGACCCGGGAAATGCTTGATACGGCAGTAATTCCGGCATTGCTCGACAAGTTTAAGAGCGACATAAACATCGAACACCGCTGTGTGCTTGTCACCGGATATACCGAATCACTTCTTGCCATGACAATATCCGAATGGGAAGATGCCCTCCCCTCATGGCTGCACCTTGCCTATCTGCCCAAGCCGGGATTAGTAAGACTACGCATTGACGGAAAACATTCTGACAAAGAATTTCTAACACATGAAATAGACCGCCGTCACGCTGAATTATGTAAAATGTTAGGTGACCACGTTCTATGTGACCGTGACATCCCGATTGAATCCCTACTTATTGAAGAACTCCGTAAACGCGGCATGTCATTATCTACGGCAGAAAGCTGCACGGGAGGAAACATCGCACACACGATTACAACCATACCCGGATGCTCCGATGTGTTCAACGGAGGCGTGGTGGCATACAGCAATCAAGTCAAGGAAAATATCCTCGGAGTTTCGTCGGTCACATTGCAACAACACGGGGCTGTGAGCGAAGAAGTGGTCAGGGAGATGGTCATAGGAGCATGTAAAGCCTTGAACACAGATTGTGCAATAGCGACATCAGGCATAGCAGGACCCGGCGGAGGAACGCCTGCAAAACCTGTCGGCACTGTATGTATCGGTATCAAAACCCCGGATAGGATTTTCACACACACCTATCACTTCCCCGGCAATCGACAGAGGGTAATCGAGCGTGCCACTATGACAGCAATTATTCAGGCGATTGAATTAATTCGCGGCAAATCAATTTGATTGGCATATACTAATCCGTTGATTACAAATAAAATGAAAATTTATTTAATAAAAACATCTCGGAAAGTTTGCAAAATAGAAATATAAGTACTAACTTTGCACTCGCTAACCAAAACAAGGTTCCTTGGCCGAGTGGTTAGGCACCGGTCTGCAAAACCGTTTACAGCAGTTCGATTCTGCTAGGAACCTCGAAAATGATGATTCGCTAGCTCAGCTGGTAGAGCACAACACTTTTAATGTTGGGGTCGTGGGTTCGAGCCCCACGCGGATCACCAAAGAAGCAAGCCAAGTAGTTGAATTTCAATTACTTGGCTTATTTCTTTCCTCAAAATTGTCCTCCTTTTGTCCTCCTGCGCTAAAGTTATGCCTTAGCGCACAAGCCTCGATTTTTACATTTTTAATAACATGTTGAGTGGTTGTTGCATTTTCAGCAACTACCACATTATGACGAGCTCCCAGCCCATAAGTCCTATTAATCAACCTTATAGAGTCAATTCACCACGCTAACGTAGCGAAGCCACATGGTCGAAACCCAAAATCCCGGTGCCTTATATTAAGGGAAGGCTCACTCTAAAAATTGTCTGCAAATTGTCTGCGGCATATAAAATTTTTGTCAACATCTTGTCAACGAGATTGCGCTGCCATCTTTAAGGAGGCAGTTGTTGTATAAAATGCAACAACTAATGCCATGTATAACAAATAATTATGCGTGCTCTTATTTGAACTGGTGCAAAAAATGCACAAGTTCAAACGCAAGTAAAAATCGTAATTCGCCGCTGCACCTCTTTGTGTCGATTTTCATTTTTGTCCTCCGCACCACATTTTTGTCCTCCTTCACCTCAATTTCAAGAAACATAAGGAAATTGTGAACGAGCGCGTTCACAATCCTCGACGCAATCTTCGGTATGTAACTTTTTAGTTTTCATAGCGGCTGTTTCAGAATAATTTATTAACTTTGTAAATAGTTAACAGCGAAATCTGAAAATGACCATATAATTAGAAGAAACACGGCGCGAGCCGACAAACTTTTTGAGACTCCCAAGTAGTTGTTACAGGCTTTGGTCTGCCTTCAGATGCTACAAGGGAGTTTTGCTTTTTATAATAATGGCAAACTCGAATTTAGCCTCCGCTCGAACCTCTAAACAAGATGAGTTTTATACTCAATTCTACGATATTGAGAACGAGATTAACGCTTATCTTGAATACAATCCTAATGTATTCAGAGATAAGGTCGTGCTCCTCCCTTGTGACGACCCGGAATGGAGTAACTTTACTAGGTTTTTTGCTCAAAATTTTAAAAGTCTTGGACTTAAGAAATTAATTAGTACCAGTTTCGCGCCTAAAAGTAAACTTTTAAATGTAAACTATCAGCCGACTCTTTTTGAACAAGAAAATCCTCTTTTTGAATTATCTTTATCTGAAACAAGAGGTAAACTTTTCGTATTAGATAGGGATGTTACGGGCGACGGACTTGTAAATATTGATGATTTGCAATGGACTTATCTTGATGGCAACGGAGATTTCGCAAGTCCCGAAGTGACACGTCTTAGGGATGAAGCAGATTTTATCATTACGAATCCTCCTTTTTCACTATTTCGTAAGTTCTTCTCATGGATAATGGAATCGGGCAAACAATTCTTATTGATTTGCAATAAGAATTGCATCTCATATAAGGATGTATTCTCGTATATCCGTGATAATCAAGTTTGGTGTGGCAAAACTCCTATGGGTGTGGATTTGCTTTTTTATATGCCTCCAGAATTGGAGTCTGATTTTATTGAGAATGAGAAGGAAGGGAGTAAATATAAAATTGTCAATGGTCGAGTGATGGGACGTTCAGCCAGCGTTTGGTTTACAAATATAGAACATGGACGACGACATCAACCGCTTGAATTGATGACGCTTAAAAACAATCTTAGATTCAGTCGGCACAAAGAAATTCGAGGGAAAGATAGCTATACTAAATACGATAATTTCGATGCCATAGACATACCATACGTAGATGCTATTCCTTCTGATTATGATGGTGTAATGGGCGTTCCTATCTCATTTCTTGATAAATATTGCCCCGAACAATTCCGGATTATTGGCATTACTCAATCTTGGGATGGTCTTGCGTCTAGAATATATCCGGAGCAAATTCAAGTCTCTAAAACAGGCAAAAGGTCAAGAGTTACCAAACTTAATGACGGAGCGGCCATCAAGATTGCCGAGCCTCCATGTAACGATGTATATTACATCGTTGGCAATGAACTGTTCGTTAAAGAATATGTCCGAATTTTAATTCAAAAGATATGAAAGCAGATATTCGTACAGACCTTACTATTGGCGACATCCTAAAGGGATTCCAATATAGTGAAATAGACGCAAAGGGTCTATTTGGTTGGTCTATGAAACTTACCATACAGCCTGAGTATCAGCGCAACTATATATACGCTGATAAAAAAATGGAGATTCCCGTAATTGAGTCTGTGTTTGCTGGCTATCCGTTGGGAATTCTCTATTTTAACAAAGTTTCAAAGGATAAATACGAAGTCTTGGATGGACAACAGCGCATTACATCCTTAGGTAGATTCTATACTGATAAATTTTCTATCATCGATGAACATGGTCTGCCTCATAAATTTTCGGGTCTCTCCGAAAAAAAGAGATCTGATTTCCTGAACACGCTTCTGGTCATATGTATTTGCGACTGTGAAGGCGATAAAGACGAACTCAAAGAGTGGTTTGAGATAGTCAATAAAGGGGGTGTGATACTTAATGAACAAGAACGACTGAACGCAGTATATTCGGGTCCATTTGTTACGCTGGCTAAAGCAGTTTTTTCCAACAAAAAAAACTCCAACATCCAACAATGGGGAGCTTTCGTTAAAGGTCCCATAGAACGACAAAAGTTTCTTGAGACAGCCTTAAAATGGGTCAGCAATGACCATATCGCCGCATATATGCACGACCATCAGAACGACACCAACATTGACGAATTGCAATCTTATTTTTGTTCTGTAATAGAGTGGATTACTGTTACCTTTGAAATGACAGAGGATAATATGTGTGGTCTTGACTGGGGACGACTATTCCGGCAATATCATACAACTCAATATGATTTGTCACGTCTTAATGACAGAGTCCGCAAATTGCTTGCAGACCGTGCGATCAAGAAACCTGCCAACATATACGAATATGTCCTTAGTGGAGAAACCCTACCACAAATTCTTGATGTCAGATTATTTGAGGACTCTACAAAATCGGCAGTTTATCATAAACAAACCCTCGAAGCAAAAAAGAAAGGCATTTCTAATTGTCCTATCTGTGCTAGCGGAGCGTCCAATAACCGTACTCGGATTTATAAACTTAGTGAAATGGACGCAGACCACGTAACAGCCTGGAGTCAGGGAGGCTCAACGACGCCTGAAAATTGCCAAATGTTATGCAAAAGTCATAACCGTTCGAAGGGTAATAAGTAACGATTTTTTCTATAATGGAACTCGATACGCTTAAACAAGAAAACAATCTTCGTAAAGCTTGACCTTACGAGACAAAAGACTTTACACCGTGGCTTGCCATAGAAGATAACATTTTTTTTCTTGGCGATAACATCAGCATGAATAGCAAGTACAAGTAATTCAGCGTAACACATCTTATATGAGTATTGAGGAAACAACAAACGCGATATCTTCTCTTATATCAAAATTTATCGGCAAGAATAATTGGATATTTTTGTTCGCTGTTGCATCTGCAAGTGCAGCAGGTATTTACTATCACAATCGTTCTTATGACGTATGGTGGCTTGTTTCAATATTTGTTTTTTGCTCAACTATATTGATCCTTAACGCCTTAACTTATATTTGTAACTATATCTATAAGTCAGTACGTTTTCGCATACAAAAGCGAAAAGATCTTATAGCATATCAAAAACAGCAAGAGCAAAGACTGTATAACAGCATTCAAGCAGAGAAGAAAAGAATTGAAGTATTGGGCGAAAATCTTTGGCCGTATGTAGAATATGAGAATATAGAGTATATTGACTACGCTTGTGCAATTCTTGAGCTGCCTATGTCAAATAAAAATAAATATATTCGATTTTTACGTCATCCCAAAGAGAACTATGGGAAAGAATATGAATACTACAAATCTATCTCTCAATTAGTAGGAGTGTTCCAATATCACGACAATTTGCGTGCTTGTACAGTTCGTTTCCTCGATATGTCTGTGCAAAAACATGGATGTCTTATAGAAATAAATGAGTACTTCTACCTGTTATTAGAAAACTATATTAAAACTAAAAAATGGGAACGGGTATATTAAAGGAGTTGCGGCACCACCGCGATTTTGTAAATCGAGCCTGAGGTCTCGACCGTAAGGCTTCAATCGCTAACTCATTTCAGCAATGGACAATCTTAAATTTGAGCAAAATAGACTTCGACATGATTTAATTGAGGAAGTAAAAAGATATCTTGGTTACGCCGAGGACGTTCACGCTGACTTTATTTCAGTCAACGAAATTACTTTTGATGTAGATTTTCACTCTCGACATGACGATACCCTTATCATAGATTCTGAAACTACTATCACACGGGAGGAATTCGAAAAACTAAAATAAACAAAGTATGATATCCGATTCTTTGTTTTGTGATGATAAGGCTATCCTAAATTTATACGGGATATTAGCTTCTGGAGAAGAAACATTTTTTATTGCTCTGTCAAATACTGATATAGCATTTAAGTGCACACTTAAACAACTTGGCAATGGGAATTTCCAAGTTGAATTTGATATTCCAAAAAATGCGGAAAAGAGAATTAATATAGATGACTTTTATGCTGTACCGTCTGTTTTAGCCATTCCTAAACCAGCGAACAGAAAAGATTTACCTGATTTCAATATAATTATAACTCCATCGGATGTAGAAAGCATAACTGCTAATTACTTTGCCGATGACGAAAATAAGCCGACACATGTTACGGTTATCGTTAGGGCGTATCAGACCCTCTTTGGTGACGAAGATAGAATTGTAGCTAAGCATACAATATTATATAAATATAATCCTAAGGTTTTTTCGCCAGCTAATAAAGGTATCCTTTACGATTTAACAACGAACAAGAATCAGGAAAGTGTTTTTAAGAATGCTGTTTCCATTAGTATTCAAAGTAAATTATATTTGTTTTATTTTGAAGAAGTTTCTGATGAATGTGGTTATTTCGTCATAAAAAGTCAGGAGGACGTTCCGTATAGCAATTTTACTAAATTGGTTGATTCCATACGATCTGCGTATGCATTGATCAATGGATATTATATAGCAGATAGTTCTTTATCTGTGAGTAAACAGACAAAATCAAAATCACGAGTTGCTCTTGAATACAAAAGCATTAATTCGACAATAAATTCTCGTAGACCACTTTTAGACTATAACCTTTATTCAAACTTACAGAAGGAAGAATTGCTTCTTAAATCTGAAATTTTTGAAAATTTAGTCAAACTATTATACAATAGTGAAGAACTGCGGAGAAGTTGTATTTTGGTTACACAATCAGCTTGTTTAGATAATATTTCTAATGGTAGTTTGGCTTCCGTAGCCATCGAAACTGTAACTGGATATTTTATGGATAAATCTACATTAAAGACATCTCAAATGTTCGATAATGTAGAAATTAAGCGACATATCAAACATGAATTGGAAAAAGTCGTGAAATCTACAAAAAAATTTGCAATAAGCATTGGGGTACAAATTGATAAATCTATTTGGGATAAGTTAGGTTCTAAACTCGGTAAATTTAACGAAATACCAAATGCGATAAAGTTGGTTTCACCTTTTGAAGAAAGCGATATTGTACTTTTTGATTCAGAGATAGAATGTATTAATTGTAGGAATCTGTATCTACACGGTAAGACGCCTAAACTAACTATCAATTCACTAAAAGGTTTGTCTAACAATGAAGTATATCTTTATGTATCAAATACTTTAAGAATGTTAGTCGGCATGTTACTCTTAAAAAAAGCAGGGTTTAATGGACACATAGTTGATTGGGGCAAAACTATTATTGTATATGAACGCGAAAAGAAAAATGGACATGGGATAAAACATTTAACTTGGATACATAGGCCAATAATAGATGATACGATTGTAGATTGATTGACGGGAGTTGCGACACAACCGCCGCGGGGCTGTCGTGAATCGAGCCTCACGTCTCGATCATAAGGCTTCCATCCCTAACTCATACAGCGAGCTTCGGCACCAACATTAGGTTGGATTCGAGGCTCGCTTGCAATATTGTATTCGCCGCGAGGCGATGATTTTTCGCAAACAGAGGAATTTTACCGTGCTTTATGTCCTTTGAGGGAGAATTCACAGATCTTACGGTCTTATCTTTTGCCGCCTATACCGCGTTTCGGTTGAGCCGGCTTCAGCATCTTGTGGGCTTGCATCATGCAGCGGTAGGCGAAGCGGCGGTCGTCTTCATCCGGATTGCGACCCCACGGGAGGTCTGATGAGGTGCCACCGCCACCGCATGACTGGGCAAATTGGGCTGCGCCATCGAGATAACCGAGGAACAAATACATCGCACACTTCAGAATCTCGTTTGGCTGCTCGGCGATTGCAGTCATGAACTCGCCATCAACCCCGGCTTTCAGTTCCGACGGCATAGCGTCCAGCAGGGAACGGACATCAACAACCATCCTGGCAAAGACGGCATCAGTAAGCCTCATGCGCACCTGTTCTTGATTCTTTTCCGTGAACTCGTGGAAATTCTTTTCCGCATTATCTCGTTTCTCGCTGAGTGCGTCAAGTTCATCCTGAAGCTCGGTGAGTTGCCGGTCGGCGGTCTTTAGCTTGTCGCGCTTGTCGGCAAGTTTCTGTCCGGTAGATTCAAGCTGGTTTTCAAGTTCGGCGATGCGGCAACGCAGTTCGGAAACATCTCCGGCACCATTCTCGATGTCTGACTCCAACCGGGCTATCTCGTCATTCAGTTCAGCCTCCTGTCTTTCAAGATTCGCAATCATGGTCGTTAGACC
>OGQO01000617.1_pt1 | contig 36960 bp, 49 predicted proteins | sample 1553241 | NCBI WGS metagenome assembly OGQO01 (sample SAMEA2579933, study PRJEB22360) | human gut metagenome | biome: human gut; feature: human-associated habitat; material: faeces | place: Denmark | collected 2008/2010
GGAATATAAAGGATTCGATTTGAATATTGCAACAGTTGCTGTTTTAGGAAATCAGATTGCTCAGTCCTATCGGAACTATAAAGATGAACCATTGGATAATTATACAACAGAGATATATGGACGTTGGCATGGTGACGGTACTTCTAATACATTGCCAAGGTTAACGAGTACTTCACATTTAAATTGGCAGAATATTTCTGATATATATATTAAAGATGGTGATTATTTCCGTATTCAAAATCTTGCTATTGGATATGATTTTAAGAAATTATTCCCACAAATGTTTCTTGAAAAGGCGCGTTTGTATTTTGCAGTGCAAAACCTCTTGACAATTACTGGCTATTCAGGCATGGACCCTGAAGTCGGTTATGGCGATGGAAAGAGCTGGGCATCAGGTATTGATATTGGTTCTTACCCTTCTCCACGTACAATAATCATAGGTTTCAATCTTAAATTTTAATAAGCGATGAAAAAAATACTATTATTATGCATTTCTGTATTTATGTTTATGGGTTGCGAGAGCTTCTTGGATACAGATAATTTGACGAAAAAAGATTCTTCAAGCTTTCCTAAGACCGAAGCTGATGTTAATATGTTAATAGCAGCGACATATCAGACTATCGTTCAAATAGCACCATTAAATAATCCCTTTTTTATGAGTGATTTGGCTTCTGATGATCGTTTTGGCGGAGCTGGGCAGAGTGATAGGGACAATCGAGCTATCGGGCGTTTGAAACGTAATGGTGAAGATCAATATAAGAATCCTTGGCAGCAGATGTATTCTGCCATCTTTAGAGTAAACACAATTCTGAATAGTATGGATATGGTTGCTTGGAGCAGTGAAGTTAATAGAGAGGCTGTTGAAGGAGAAAGCTTATTTTTGAGAGCTTATGCTTATATGAATCTTTGCCGTACTTATGGAACGGTTCCTTTAGTACTGACAACAGAACAAGTGAATTTGCCTCGTGCAACTCCCGAAGAACTTTGGGGGCAGATAGCCTCAGATTTTAAGGCTTCCATTGAGAAAATACCGGCTATAAAATTTCAAGCCATGGATAAGTCTCGTTTAGGTCATGCTACGAAGTGGGCTGCAGAATCTATGATGGCAAGAGCCTGGTTGTTTTATACAGGTTATTATGAGGAAGAGAATATGCCGCTCGCCGATGGAGGGAGTATTTCCAAAGAACAGGTAATTGATTGGCTTAAGGATGTTGTAACTAATAGTGGGCATGGACTTTTACCTAATTTTTGGTCATTGTGGCCTTATAGTAATGAGGAAACTTCCAAAGACTATAAATATATGAAAAAAATTAAGGCTGATTACGCCCAAAAATATGGTGATATTACTTGGATTAAAGAAAAGGGAGCTAATTATGAAAATATATTCAGCTACAAATATTCATCGTTAGCTGATACTTATGGTGAAAATCATGCAAATCAGCTTGTATTGTATAGCTCTATCCGTGGTTGGGGGGTAGCTGATGCGGGTGCCGAGATGTTTCCTTTAGGTTTAGGATGGGGAGGTGGAACCGTCAATCCTCAATTGTGGGATGAATGGGAGGCAAATGAGCCTAATGACCTTCGTCGACAAGCTTCTATTATGGATGTGAGAGATCCGAATGAGATGGATAAATATACTTGGGGAGGAGATGGCCAAATGGAAGAGACTGGTTATTGGAATAAGAAGTACATTGCAATGAATGCTAAAAGAGAAAACGATGAAGGTGGTATCGATTATGTAAATTATAGTTGTATTCTGTTTAATGCTCCGGATGATTATAGAAAGAATAATACTCAGGATACATATATTATGCGTTTCTCAGATGTGCTTTTGATGTTGGCTGAGCTAACTAAAGATGTTTCCTATATTAATCAAGTAAGAGATAGAGTGGGATTACCGGCATTAGGAGCATATACGGAAGAAGCATTACGTAATGAGCGTAGATATGAGCTATGTTTTGAAGGTATTCGTTATTATGATTTGTTACGTTGGCATATAGCTGGTACACAATTAGATAAGAAAAATGGAGTGCCTATTTGTAATGCCGGTGTGTGGACAACAGCCAATATGGGGGATATGCAGAAAAGAATTGAAGAAACAGGTGGATTTTTCCCTATACCTGTTAGTCAGGTGAATCTTTCAGCGGGTGTTTTGGTACAAGACCCTGCATGGGAAGGTGCTGGAGCTATTTATACAGACTAACGAGGCGGGGATTGGCTAAAATAATGTTGAAATCCGTTTTTAGTCAATCCCTTTTTCCAAATAGGGCATAAGTAATCAATTTAATATAAAATGAACATGAAGAATAAAATACTTCTTTTAGTTTGTTTGTTGGGCATGAATGTTCCAATGATTGGACAAACAATTAAAAGCAGCATACATCCTATTCAATACAAGCAATATGATAAGGTAGAAATTGATATTGAACTTGTGCAGAAGTTTAATAATCCATATGTGCAAGAGGAGATTGCATTGGATATGTTGATTACTACCCCTTCCCAAAAAGAACAGATATTACCTTGTTACTTTGTCTCAAAAAAGAGTAATAATCTTTCTTGTTGGAAAGCAAGATATACTCCTCAGGAAAGTGGAATATATCAGTATAAAATTCAACTAATAAAGAGTGGCATAAAAAAAGATACTTCAAAGGTTGAACGTTTTGAAGTAAATAAGTCTGCTGAGCCCGGCTTTTTGCATACAAAGTCTAATTGGATATTAGCATTTGACAACGGGCAACCTTTTCGTGGAATAGGGGAAAATATTTGTTGGGAATCAAGAGATAACGATGATTCTAAGTTCTTTAAGAAACTGCATGAAAAGTCAGAACGATATAACTACGATTATTTGTTAACGGAATTTGCGAAGAATGGTGGGAACTTCTTTCGTACATGGATATGTTCATGGAACCTGCCGATTGATTACGAAGGACCATTTAATAATAGTCGGTATACAAAAAGTGATGAATTTTATAACCCGGATGCATTGGCCCGCATGGATTATTTGATAGAGTTGTCGGAAGAACTGAATTTATATATAATGTTAACCTTAGGCCAAGGTGGTTATTTAATCAAAGAACGTGGAGTAGTGGATACTGCTGAAGACTTCTTTGTTGATAAACAAGCACGTGCATGGTATAAAAATCGATTACGTTATATTGTTGCTCGTTGGGGATATAGTACTTCGATTGCAATGTGGGAATTTATTAATGAAGTGGATAATATACAATTCCGTAATAGTAATAATCCAATTGATAGCAAATTTATCGTAGATTGGCATGATGAGATGAGCACTTATATTAAACAAATAGATCCATATTGCCATATTGTTACTACTAGTATTTCTCATAGGGATATTGAAGGGTTAAATTCCATAGCAAATATGGATATTAACCAAAAGCATATATATAATAAAACATCCAGTATACCAACTGAAATAGAACGATATGTTCAGGAATTCGGTAAACCTTATATAATCGGAGAATTTGGCCGGGAATGGGATTGGTCGAAAAATTTTGATGATTTCTCTCATGAGATGGATATTGATTTTAAAAGAGGATTGTGGTATGGTTTGTTTTCCCCGACTCCGGTTATTCCTATGAGTTGGTGGTGGGAATATTTCGATACTCGTGGTATGACACCTTATTTTCGGGCTGTTAGAAAAATTAGTGATAGAATGCTTGCCGCTGGTAATGGCTCTTTTGAGCCTTTATCTATAGAAGTAGAAAATGTGGATGCTTTTGGAGTAAAGTGCGGTAAGGAAATTTTTGTGTATTTATTTAATCCAGAGCATTCAACTCTGGTTATTGATGTTAATATTCCTATTACAGAACATCAAAAATATAAAGTGCAGGCTATGGATCCGACAATGTTGGTTGTTAAGGATATTTTGGGGATTGATAATACATCTTCTTTTATAACCTTGAAAGGCATAACATTAGGTGCGGAAAAAGAGGTTGTATATATTTTAACCCCTTCATTAGAATGAATAGATTAGGTTTATAAAATATTTAATTATTAATATTATGAAGAAGAATTATTTGAAGGTTTTGACTATAGGCTCATTGCTGACTTGTTGTGTTGGGGTACTGAGCGCACAGGAGATTGAAGCATGGGTAACCAATGCTGACCGTTCGATGCTTTTCCAGCGACAATCGGAAAAAATAACTTTTGGAAATGAAGAAGGCAAAGGTCTGCCAATTATTATAGATGACCGCCAAGAATTTCAAACGATAGATGGATTTGGATTTGCGTTGACGGAGGGTAGCGCTTTTCATCTTCATCATATGAGTGATTCAGCACGTGAACAAATTTTGAAAGAGATGTTTGGCACTGAGGGAAATCATGTGGGTTTTAGCTATATACGATTAACCTTGGGAGCATCTGATTTAAATAACTTTGTATACTCCTATAATGACCTTCCGGATGGCAAAAAAGATTTAGAAATGAAAAAGTTTGACCTAGGGCATGATTATGATGATATAATTCCTGTCATGAAAGAGATATTGAAAATTGTTCCTGATATCAAAATTATGGCTTCACCCTGGTCTGCTCCTGCATGGATGAAGGAAAGTAAGAATGTACGGGGAGGAGCTCTCAAGAATGAATGTTATGATGCCTATGCCCGTTACTTTACAAAATATGTTCAGGCTATGGCGAAAGAGGGTATTAATATTGATGTAGTTACAGTGCAGAATGAGCCTCTCAATTCTCGTAACACTCCAAGTATGCCATGGTTTTGGCAGCAACAGAATGAATTTGTAAGAGAGCATTTGGGTCCGGCTTTTAAAGCGGCTGGTTTAAAAACTAAAATAGTAATCTTTGATCATAACTGTGATAGGCCGGATTATCCGTTAGCTATATTGAGCGATCCTGTTACTTCGGAATATGTAGATGGTTCTGCTTTTCATCATTATCGTGGTTATATGAGTGGTATGAATATAGTACATAGGGCACGTCCTGATAAGAATATCTACTTTACAGAGCAGATGTTGACAGAACGTCCGGGAAGTGAAACTATTAATATTGCCTCTGCCGTCAAACGTTTGATTGTGAATGTAACTCGTAATTGGAGTAAAAATTCTATTTTATGGAACTATGCAGCGGACCCGCAGTTTGACCCGCATACAGATAATGGAGGGTGCTCAATGTGTCAGGGAGCAATTACTATTGACGGGGATAAAGTAACCCGCAATATAGCATATTATACCATAGCGCATGCTTCTAAATTTATTCGTCCAGGTTCGGTTCGTATATCCTCTACCGATGCTTTTGATCCGGGAGTGGATATTACGGAAGATGAGGAACGGGCGGAAATTCGTCGTGCTACCGTTGTTGAACATAGCGATGTACTGCCAAATGTTGCGTTTAAAACTCCTGAGGGGAAGATAGTTCTGGTCATAGCTAATGATAGTTGGTCACAGCAAACAGCTAAGATACAGTACAATGGCCGTTTTGCAAATTTACATTTAGCGCCCGGTTCTGTAGGAACATTTATTTGGTAAGGTAAAAAACAAAATTATGGGTATCAATAGAAGAAAATTTCTTAAGAGTGTAGGATTGGGTACTATTATGTTAGGTGCCCAACCTCTCACTGCACTGGCTTCGGAAGCATTGGTCTCTGATAGCTCTTCTCAAGATAGAAAAGATATTACAGATGATGAACCTCAAGTTCAGATCGGTGACCATATTGCTATTGCTGATACAGAGTATGGAAAGGTGAAGGGATATATAATGCGTGGTATTTACACTTTCTTAGGAATTCCTTACGCTGCTGATACCTCTGGCAAAAATCGTTTTATGCCTCCTTGTAAGCATAAGCCGTGGACAGGAGTTAGACCTGCTGTTTTTTATGGAAATACAGCGCCTCAAGATGTATATAGTCGTGCATCCACTTCATATGATATGTTCGTTGATCATTGGAACTATGATGAGATCAGTGAAAATTGTCTTTGCTTAAATATATGGACTCAGGGTATTGCTGACGGAAAAAAGCGCCCGGTGGTGGTTTGGTTACATGGGGGAGGCTTTACACGTGGTAACGGTATTGAACAGGATGGATATAACGGGGAGAATATTACTCGATATGGTGATATTGTTTATTGTTCCATTAATCATCGTTTGGGAGTATTCGGATTTACAGATTTATCAGCTTTTGGAGAAAAATATAAAGACTCTGGTAATGCCGGTTTATTGGATATGGTTGCAGCCATACGGTGGATACATGACAATATTGCTAATTTTGGGGGTGATCCTGATAATGTGACGGTAATTGGACAGTCTGGCGGTGGTGCTAAGGTTTGTCTATTAGCAGCTATGCCCGAAATGCGCGGTTTGATTCATAAGGGTGTGGCATTAAGTGGATCGACCATTAGGGCGAATAAGCCTGAATATTCTCGATTGTTGGGCGAGTATATACTCAGGGAAGCGGGGTTGTCTGCCACAGAAGTAGACAAGCTTCAAGATATGCCGTGGAGAGATTATATGGAATTGGCGTATCGTGCTTCTGCTCGTATGGAGCGAGAAGAAGGAGCTTCTGGTATGGTCAGAGGTAATTTCGGTCCGATTGGAGATGGTGTACATCTCCCTCAAGAGAAGTTTTTCCGTTCTTCATCCTCTTTGGATATTCCTATGATTTTTTGCACAACTTTCCATGAATGGGGAGTAAATCGTGCAGACTCTACTCAGGAAATGATTACCGCTGCACAGGCAATAGAACGATTATCAGAACATTATGGCGAGAAAGCAAAAGATATTTATAACGCTTATTCTCGAAATTTTCCTGAAGCAAAACCTATAGAAGTATTAATCTTAGTACACTCCAATCGTTTATCTGTCATTGAAGCGGCAACAGCTAAAAAGCAGCAGAATGCTCCTGTTTATATGGCATGGTTTGGATTTTGCCCTTCATTATTTGATGGAAGGATGCGTGCGTTTCATTGTTTGGATATTAGTTTTTGGTTCTTGAATACGGACTTGATGGTAACTCATTCCGGTGGTGGTAGTCGTCCACGGAAATTGTCCTATAAAATGGCTGATGCGTTATTGAGTTTTGTTCGGACAGGAAATCCGAACTGTTCCTCTTTGCCGAAATGGCCGGAGTTTACGGTAAAGAACGGAGAAACAATGATACTTAATGATGTATGTGAAGTAAAAAATGATCCGGATAGAGAGGGACGTACTGTTTTGATGAATTATTTAAAAAAATAGGTACCTTTTAGAGTGTAGGATTGGTTTTTAGTTATGATTAAAATTTTAAATGATGAAAGTAAAGGTTTTGTCTATTTTAGTGTTGATATTGGCTCTGTGTATGATAACACAAACCACTATGGCTCAACGGCGGGAAAAAGTTTTTAGTACTGAAGGTTGGTGGAAACCAGCTGAACCACCATTTTCGCCGGTCGTCAATGATGATCATAGTATAACTTTTAGAGTAAAGGCGCCGAATGCGAAAAATGTTCTTTTAATCTTTGATGAATGGGATGTATTGTCAACTCCAATGGAGAAAGATAAACATGGAATATGGACTACTACCATTAAACCGGTATCTCCTCGTTTATATCAATATCTCTTTGAAATTGATGGTGTTCGTACTATTGATTTTGCTAATCCTGTAGTGAAAGCCGGAACCTCGGTTTATGGAAGTGTAGTAGAAGTACATGGCAATTCTGTACGTTATGATGAGTTGCAAAATGTGCAGCATGGAGAAATTCATATTTTGAAGTATATATCTACTCCCTTAAAAAGACCACGTGAAATGTATGTATATGTACCTGCTGAATATAGAAAAACATCTATGCGGGATTTTCCTGTTCTTTATTTGCGCCATGGGGGTGGTGATAATGAAAGTAGCTGGGTAAAAGATGGACGTGCGGCTGTAATTTTAGATAATCTGATTGCCGCAGATAAAGCTAGACCAATGTTAGTTGTAATGTCCAATGGGCTTACAGACGGCTCTTGGGCGGGTGGAAGTACTGTTGAAGGAATGAATACATTAGAAGAAGAACTTTTCACAGATATTATTCCTATGATAGAATGCAATTATAGAGTTGCAAAAAATAAGGAGAGTAGGGCAATAGCCGGACTTTCCATGGGTGGTGGTCAGGCGTACGTACTTGGTTTACGAAATTTGGATAAATTTTCTTATATAGGTCAATTTAGCGCAGGCATAATGGGAGATGGCAAGTTCAGTCATGATAAGTATGTTCCCGGAGTGATGGATCATTCGGAGAATATCAATCAGCAACTTCAATTATTATGGATTAGTTGCGGTACTAAAGATCCGCGTTATGAAGGCCATGTTTCCTTTGTTCAGGATCTTAAGAAGTATGGTGTGAATTGTGAGTTCCATGATGCTGCCTATGGACATGAATGGGAATTTTGGAGAGAACAATTGTATGAATTCTCACAAAGGTTATTCAAAAAATAATAGGGCTAATTGATAACCTCTGCTTATAATATAAAAATGCTGTTATGAGAAAAATAATCTTCTTGATATTATTGGCGAGCTGTTTAGTCTCTTGTATTGGTAAAAAAGAACTAGGAGAGACTTTCATTAAGGTAGAGAATGGATACTTTACAAAAAATGGTATACCTTATTACTATATTGGTACTAATTACTGGTATGGTGCAATTTTAGGGTCTACAGGAAGAGGTGGAGACCGTGAGCGTCTTGTACGGGAACTTGATCTGATGAAAGAGAATGGAGTGGACAATTTGCGTATTCTTGTAGGAGCGGATGGCGAAGAGGGAATACCTTTTCGGGTAATGCCAACTTTGCAGAAAGAGGCTGGTATATATAATGATACAATTTTTGAAGGATTAGATTTTCTCTTATCAGAAATGGGAAAAAGGGATATGTATGCAGTTCTCTATCTGAATAATAGCTGGGAATGGAGTGGAGGATATAGTAAATATCTGAATTGGACCGGGCATGGTAAGGAACCTATTCCTGGAATTGATGGTTGGGATGCTTTTAATAAATATGTAGCTCAATATGCAGAATGTGAAGAATGTCATTCTTTGTTTCTTAATCACATCAGAACCGTAGTTAGTAGAACAAACCGCTATACTAATAAAAAATATACTGCGGCATTCTTTTCACTCTCAGAATTTACACTATTTAATGAAATTAAGTCTCGTATTCTCGCATCACTATTTGATGGGTCGATGAACAATTCCCCATGACTTAAAATATCTAGTACATGCTTTACAAGATATTCCTTGATAATCTTATCTAACTCTTGTTTAGATGGCAACATGGGAATTGTTTCTGCCTTGAAGTATTTATCATACAGATTTTCTTCTGCCATCTCAGGTTTCACTAGTGTGGTCTTTGCATATTGCACTATTGGAGCACATGATAATATTGCGCTCTCTAATGACCTGTCTTCGTGCTGTTTGGATCTAACATTTTCTAGAATAGTCAGTCCTATTTTCTGTGTACGATCTTTGTAAATTGTACAATCTCTGTTAATACAAAGCTGTATTCTCTTTTTTGCATCATGATATGTTATATTGGGAGATTCGACAATATTTTTGAATGTCGCGATATTTGTGAGAAATTGCAAAACCGGATTTTTTATTTTATCATATTTCTTATCAAAATCAGCCAGAGCTCCAAATGATGTTAATAATCCAGGAGCGTACTGGTATAATAGAAATGAATCTCCTTTCTCATCTATTAATTCTCCAATATAATGTTTTGGATAATCATTTACTTCTTTTGGTGTAATTAATTCTTCTGGAAAATCCATAATAAAAAATCTCCTTTCATTCTGATTATAAAAGTGTTCCTAGGGAATTCTATCCCCTAGGAACACAATACTTTTTATGATTCATTTTTTGGAGCAAACCATTCTTCTACTGTAGTGTTTTCTCCATTTAATGTTATGACAGCATGAAATGTATGAAATTCATCCATATTTGCTCCAAGCATTATTTTAAAATAGAATTCCATCAACCATTGTTTTATACTTAATGATATAAATGATTCATCTTCATCATTTAAACTAAACATCTTTTTGAATTCTTCATCATGCTCTCGATATCCACTATACATAAATGGATCAGATATCAAGTATTCGTTTCTATATCGACGCCGTCCGATATGAATATAATAGCATAAACTATGTACTCCATAAGCAATATCGGGTCCAGCATCAATAACAATACAAAATGTAATCAATCGTTCAACTGGTATTGTTCGATTTTCGTCTCGCTTAATTATTCTAATATGAACGCGATTTTTAAATTTAGATTCTATTGTGTTTATAAATGATTTATGTGAAATATAATTTTCCATTACACAATAACCTCCTTAATGCCACTATTTTTTATCATTCGGTTACATATTGGACATGGAGAGCAGTCTTTCGATGGTATTAAATGCCACTGCCCATCCTCACCAAATTCTTCTCCTACCAAATACATCGTAGCACCAATCATGTCTTGTCTGCGAGCAGATAATAAAGCATTTTGTTCTGCATGTACAGAATGGCATTCTGAATAATCACCTGAATTATGTTCCTTATGCATGCGTTTACAATTTCCTCTATCACAACAATTTTCTGTTCCTCTAGGAGATCCATTGTATCCGGTTGCAATGATTTCATCATTCTTAACAATAACGCATCCATATCTTCTTCTTAAGCAAGTGCTTCTTTTATTAACCGCAGATGCTATTCCTTTATAGTAATCAGTTTTTGAAATTCTTTCCATTACAAATGCTCCTTTTTATTGAATAATGTGTTTAATGTCGTTTACCAAATTTCTTCTCTTTGAAATTCTCTTATGATATTCACTATGTTTCTCAAAAGATAATTCCGGATCGTCGGATGATTTAACAAGTTTTTTAGAAATTTTTAGTAAATTATCAACGTCATCATTAGCTTGATCAATATTCCTGTTTTGAACTTTAATGGTATCTAATAATCTGCTTATGATAGGACTTTGTACATTCATATCATCGATAGCTTCCCTTAAGGCATCAAACTCATTTGCATCTGGGCTTTCTGAACCCATTTCGGAGCAACGTGTGGACTCTGGTTTTATCTGAATGGATATGGCTTCATCATCACCAAAACTTTTAATTGCTTTAATTAAGCAATTCTGAGAAAGACACACATGCATATTCTCACCAGATAAACCAAGTATATGATAGAAATGAGCGGTTTCGTGATTCGAGGTTGCATGACCGAATGAGCCCATTGCATTTGGGCTTTCGAAAATCTTTCTATAAATTAATCGTTTACACGAATCACAATAACATGATTCAGTGTCCTTGTAATATGCTGGCTGAGCCGGGGTGTATTCCTTTTTTGTTTCTTTAATCATATAAAATTCCTCCTTGATAAATAATTTAAAATAAGAGCGTGGAATACTAATCCACGCTCTGAGTATCAAATAATTGATAAGAATGTTGAGAATTCGTTAATAATAAGATCCTGATCAACATCTTCGTATAGAATTCCGTCGTCTGGACCATCATAGTCAACAAACTCAAACTGCGAATTTATGAACACTGAAAACTTTTTGATGAGGATGTCATCTTTTTGATTCAGTTCACTGATGTATGTAAACTTCTTCTGTATAATGCTATTCCATACATCTGATGTTTTGATTTTTTCGTTTTTTGTATCAATACTTACCGACGTCTTTATATACTTCTCATCACTCGGGTCTTCTCCATAATTCACAAACTCGTGAAGTATACCAAACCACTCATCATTTAATTGTGTTTTCTTTGTATTTTCCACGAACTTTTGCAGTTGCAAGCTGAGGAATTAGAATCATTCCTCTATACTGAAGGTATTTCTTCATACGAATAATTAATTCGATAACCACATCTTCATCTAAGCTTAATACTGAATTTGGATCATGGAAGAATCTTGTATAAAATGCTTCCAGGAATAACTTTGTTACTGGACTAATTATAATATGCTTCTTATAGAACTCAAGTTCGTCATCTGTGATTGTGACATTGAATCTCTTTCTCAAAGTTTCCAATACTTTCTTAGTGTTGACTTCATTTATAAGAGCATTTGATTCATCGATACGATATACCATCATTTCGATTGCTTCTGCATGAGATAATCTTTCATTATCGTCATCTTGATTTTCCTGCTGATCAATTTCTATTGGCTTAAACTTGAAATTCTCAATCTTGAAGTTGTAATGATAAAGGAATATTACTCCGTCGATAAATGATACGACAGATCGATTATAATCCAATTTATATAAGCTCTTAACGAGAATTACTTCATGAATCACCTCTTCCAGATATAATTCCTGTGTCATTCCATATAACTGTTTTTTCTTTAAGCAAATTCCGATATCGGCTTTCCATGAGCGATCAACCCTGTATTTTACAAACTTTTCGATCGCTGTAAAAATCTTAATATCATTTTTCTCAAAAGCACGTATTAACTTCATGATAATTTTATCAAAGCAAGGAATATAATCTTTTTTGCTGACAAAGTTGTTATTTGTGTCAGAGAAGTGAATGCATATTGGAAGGATGCATCTGATAGCAAATGAAACTGCAACAATCAATCTTGCTTGATCATTTGAAATTTTAGGTGTGCTTTTATATCTTCCTTCGGTATCAGAATCAATGTTTATCGTATAGAGATATGCTGTCATTCTCTTGATATTTTCAACAAATTTCTCATTTACGATTTCTTTAATTATTGCTTTCCGAAAAGCTTCCATTGATAAATTTGGACGCTGATCGATAATGAATTTTACTGACATGGTAGATTTAAATAAATCTCCTTCTTTGTCAAAAAATGTCAAAAAGTAGTTGATCACATTACAGATATCATTCATTCTATCTTTGTAATGATTCTTTTTAACGATAAAAATACTAAGTTTGTTATCCTCATGTAATCCAAGGCGGTCATAATGAGCTTGTACATAATCACCTTTGAATTCCATGAAAATGTTTTCTTCTGATGGTATCCAGTCTGCAAGCATAGGGATACCATCAATTTCTTGAATTTCAGATATGTTTTCTTCAAGTATGGTATTCATTGAAACACTCCTTTCTGTTTTTACCCAAATGAATAATATAGAATTGAGTTGAAATTTACAAACGGCATTGTATATCAAACTCTTTTCGTATGTTTTGTGTTATTTGTTTTAGATGTTTTCTTACTCGTCTTTGTTATAGGAGTTTTTTTCACCCCTTGTTTCTTCTTCTTTTGAGGAAGATTTTTTTGACGTTCTATATGTGGTTCCTTACTAGGATTCACAATATTTTTCTTTTGATCATTTTGTTTTTTCTTTTTCATCTGATATTCATGAATAATATCATCAGATGATTTGAGAAGATTTAACATCTCCGTATGTGAATTTACTTTATGAATGTGAAGATTAATTCGATTTTTATAATTTCTTCCATTCGTTGTGATAAATTTTATTGCAAAGTAGATGGATCGTTCATAGCTTGATATCTTCATAGGATTTCTTTTCACTGGATCATTTATAAATACTTCTGCATTATATTTCTCCTTTGTCCACGGAATCAAGTCTCCTTTATCATTAAATACTTTTGCATAGGTAAATGTAAATGAAGGACAGTTTGAGAATACTCTAGCGTTTCCTCCATTAATAACAGTAGATGATTCTGGAATAGAACTCCTATCCATTTCAATAAGTACATCGTAAAATAACTTATCAATCGTTCTGCTTGGTATTTTTATATGAGCAATGTAGTATTTATCCTGAAAAGAATACCAAGTCATTGTAATTTTTGACACAAGACTTTGGTATTGAATGTCTAATGACTTTCTTAATTCCGGAAGCATCAGAACAGAACTTCCACTACCCATAGGGTTTATCATATATTTTTGTATATTCACGGTTTAATACCTCCTATGGAAATTTTTGTTATTAAATTTGTTAAATTCAAAGTTAATCTTTAAAAGTTCGACAATTGAGATAATTAACAAAAAACGTAAGATAGGAGGTAAATTTATGGAATTTAATGATCTTCTTATTCCAGCAAATGAGAAAATAGATACAAATATTTTAGATAGAACATTAAAGAAAACCATGACATTGTATCATGGAACAGATAAAGAGCTCACCGTGATCAGTCCAACTTCTATAAATGTAGGAAATCGACTTTCACCTATACATAGAAAGTCATCTTTTTGGACAAAAGATTTCGATTATGCAGTCGTATGGGCATTAGATTGGGTTGCAATGAGAAGTAATCTTAGTTATTTTCATGATATTGAAAATCGAAAATTTGTTGTCCCTCCATTGCAACTTCAAAGAAAAGGAGATTCAAAGATATATTGGGCAGAAGAATGGATGCTTGTTTCATTAGAACAACATCCCGTTTATGTTTATGAAGCAATAATCCCTACAAAATATATTGGGAGAGGGCAATATCCTATTGATGAATACACGGTAGATGTTGACGTAACTCCGAAACGAAAAATAGTTATTACACCGGAAATTGCAGAGCCGTACATTCAATATTGTGAAAAATATGAAACTTTTGCAAGAGAGGTAAATAATAATCGTGGAGTTTTAGCAAAAGAAAAACCATCATTTCTTGAAAAAGTGATCTTCTTTGATCCAAAAAAGACACATAATAGAAGAAGAAAGATTTACTATAACCAGAAAAATGCGAGTGAATCATTTGTTGAATTATGCGATATGTTAATTATAGAAGAGTAGAAATATGGAAGGAGGATACTAATCATGAATAAATTAGCATGCGAATCATTTATTAATTACTGTGATGAATTATTAATTCCTGCAGAGGAGTCTATACATCAAATAAAAATAACATTTAAGGAAGAAATTCGTAAAATTGATAAATTGAAGAAAAAAGCTGCAGCCGCAAATGGAGATTTTGATAAGATGCTAAAATATTATAAAGAAGCACACGATTTACTTATTTCTTTATATAAAAAAATTAATGACATTGGTGTCAGTTCATTTGATAAATTGATAACAAATACTGGAAATATATTAACTATCATATCCGGTGTTGGATCTGCTGTTGGCGTGAACCTTCTTGCATATCATGTAAGAAAATCTGGAAATATACCAGAAGATGTTAAACCAGGATTTATTGGTACTGCAGCTGCTGGGGGAGTTGGAGCGTATGCTGGTTTTAAATTGACTAAGCCAATGAGAGAGAGGTGCAATACGCGATATGATGTCTTAAGAAAAATTGATGAGGAATTAGAAAAAATTGATGCATGTATAAAGGTTTTAAAAAACCCCACTAAATATGGAATTAATGGTACAGATTTTGAAAATCTTTGGAAAGCCGAGTTTAATAAACAGAGTGCTGATATTAATAAGATATTAAGTGGACTTGTGAATATATTAAATTCAAAAATAACTCCAAAGATGAAAAAATTGGGGTACTCCTCTAAATTTGTATTAGACAAATATGAAAAATGCGATGGCGCTCGAATATTTTTTAATATGGGTAACGAAGAATTATCTAAGTTTTGGGATGATGATTGGGAAAGAGTCCAGGAAGAATTTGAAGATTGTGTCAATAAATATATGAATGCTCATAGTAAAGATATTGCAAATATGCGTATTCAATGGGATTGTTATGCTTGTGATGATACTGTTCTCGAAGCTAGCTTCTGGATAGATACTAAATAAAAACGTAAATACTACGACAGATCCATAATGGATCTGTCGTAGCTGACTTTGTCCTATAAAATATATAAAACTGAAAGGAGACATTTTTAATGAATACAATGAATTATATACAAGCCTCTCAAAATGGGCTAAATCAATTTCAATCTTTCTGTAATGAACTTCTATATCCAGAAGATTCATTTGCGTTGGAAGCCATTAATTTAAAAGGAATTCCGGCAAAGGTAAAAAAATGTCATTGAAACAATCGGCAGATTGATTAAAACTTTATTGGAAAAGATTAAATCAATTTTCTCTAAAAGTAAAACATTTCAAATGCCGTATGATGTTTATAAAGAGGGAATAGATTTGGATAATTTTATTGCAAAAGAGACTCAAAAAGCTATGCGAGGAGAAACTCCAGATATGGATAGCGTGTTTAAAAGATATAATGCATTAAGGAATTCTAGTCAGAGAATTGGAAATGGTGGGAAGCCAGTAACATTGGCAGAATCGACAATCACACAGAGAGCAAGATCAATACAGGATACTTATAATACAGTGGCGCATGTTATTGATTACATGAATCATGGAAAACTTTCACTATATGATGATGCTGAAGTGGATTATTATCTCTATGCCGCTAAATTACTTCAACATAGAATTATGATTTATGCCTATTTTATGTCATTTTTCAATGAAAAAGTTACAGTAGAGCAGATGCTAATTTTACAGTAAAAAGAAATGAAAAGTAAAGAATGGATGCCGCACGGCATCCATTCTTTTGTATTTTGTGTATTTTGAAGCAAGAAACTTTTATTTATGTTTCTTATTATTCTTCTGATTGTTGTTATTGTAGTTTTGATTCTTATTAGAATTCTGAGGAGCGTCTGTTGCTTCAGCAGTTTCATCAGAACCAGCTGATTTATCTTCTGTATCAGAAGATTTCTGATCATCTTCAGTTTTAGACTCTTCTGACTCTACATTTACAGACTCAGGAGCAGCAGTCTTAGGATCTACTGGAGTAGGATCAACTTTAATTCCGTTGGCTTCCTTAATAGGAGCTGTAACACCCTTTAAATCTACTGGTTCAATCGGCTTAGAATCTACACCGGAAGTAGGCTTAGGTGCCTCAGTCTTAGTGGGAGCAATTGGATCTCCTTCTCCAGGGAATACATTCTGAAGATTTAATTCAGTAGCAATTTTTGTTTTTGGATCAATTTGATGTACCGTTAATCCTGCAACGATCATCTGATGTGCAACCTGACGAGTTACCTGAACTGGTGTAATGATCGGTCCCTGCATACGAAGTTGAGGGATATAACCAGGTCTCATACATTTAATCCAAATCTTTTCCTGCATAATAGCAGTTGGTTTCATAGTATTCATAATAAAATGTCCTCCTTGTTTTTATTTATCCTTCATACCCTTCCGGGTAACGAACGAACAATTTGTACTGCTTATCAAAGCTTCTCTTTGATAAAACTATTAGTCTCATAGACTCTAGCTCACGAAGCATTGATTGCATCTTATCATAATATTTTGACTTCAGAGATTTATTCATCTCACAAAGTTCAAGAAAATGATTAATTTTTTCTTCCTGATGATAAATCAAATCAAGAAGATATCTTCTATCCGCATGATTCTGCATCCGGTCGATTTCCACAGAAATCGTATCCACATCTAACTGAGATGGAATTTCATTCTTTTTGTTTCGTCCAAATGCTTCTTCTGCAATTGCAGTTTTTGCAATATTTTGCACTGCTTGAATGCGATTTTGAAATGAATTGAATGATTTCATATCGTACAATAACTCATTCTTTTCTAAGAAATCCGGATCATCAAAATGAGCACTCATTTGAGATTCTAACACAACACATCCGTCATATTTATCTTTTCTTGTAATACCCATCTTATTCATGATATCAGAAATCATGCTACGAATATACCCACTATTGTGAGAAATTCCGGTACGATATAATTCATCTTTTAATTTATTCTTTCTGTGAAGTAAATCCACAATATTAAGATTACAGAATTCCACTGATTTTGAGATTGCATTTTCTGCATTCTTATCAGAACCGAATCCACCGGATCCATATGCTTTTATAATTTTCTGATATGCTGAAATCAGGTGTTCTCCATAACCGAGCTTCTTTACAGATTGGTCTGCAAATACCTCTTCTCGTAAATCTCCTTCATCCACTTTCCAATCTCGCATTCCACACATAAGTGTTAAAGGAATTAAATAAAGGAAATACATAAGTTGTGCAGATGCTTTTTCTGTAGTTTTTAATTTAATCTGTGCTTCTTTGTATACTCGATAAAACATTTCAAATTTCTTATCTGAGTAAACGGTATGACCGATTTCATGCAATATCATTGCTGATAATTCCTGAGGATTAAAATTAATACGAGTTCTATCAAAAACTCTTTCATCAATTTCGATCTCCCAAATTGGAATTGATCTCCATCGATCACACATCTTCTTAATAGAAGGCTTTTCTTCTACCGTAAGATCTTTTAACAATCCGTCTGCATATCCTCTATCTGGAAAGATTCTCATTCCAAAAAAAGGTTCCTTTTCACGTGGCGTTGTATTTACAATCGTTACACGAAAAGTCTTCTGATTTGCAAACGCAGACAGAATAGAAGAAACTTTTTTAGTAAATTCTTCTTCATCCGGATCTAATAAGTAAGAAGAGAAAGCATCATCGATCATTGTTATTTTATCTGTATTGATCAATTTATTTTCACCTCTACTTTCTATCATGTTTTATTCCTTTGTTTATCAGTAAAATACGTTCGAATTATTTCAACTGATGTTCTTTTTAATATATTTAGTAATTCTGAATTATTAAAAAGTTTCCCAATTGGTTTATCATAATGAATGAATTCGTATTGAGATACGTTTGCTTCTTCTCCAGATATTTGAAACCTTGGATATTCTAACTTTGGATCAAATAAATCAAATATATGGTATAAACAAGCAGAATTATTCTCTTCATCTTTATAGATGAATCTTATATGAAAAAGATCTACTGGACTATAATCTATGATATTTATAAAGATATGCCCTTTAAAATAATTTCCATTTTCAAAATATGCTTCAAAGTGAACTTTTGAGATCGTATCATTCTTCTTCAATAATTTAATTTGCAGATCCTCTTGATATTGAATTTCATATTCTATTTTTATAAGAAAATCTTTTATATCACTATTGAAAAAATTTTGTAATGTTTCTTTTACGGATTTTTCAATTTCGTACTCAAAAAAATAACTCATGATAATCACCTACTTTCTTATATAGAGGTTCATTAAAGATATAAAGAAGGATGGAGTATAATCTCCATCCTTCTGGTCTTTTACTTATCAGCATTTTCATTCTCGTCATCTGAGTCATCGATTGATACCTCAGAATTATTTGATGTCGTTTTCATAAGGAAGAAGATGGAGAAAAGAACAATCCACCATTTTCCGAAGACATATGCGAGTAATGCAAATATGCTGACGATTAGTACATTTGCAAATGCAACTAGTGCAGCCATAATTTAATCCTTTCTTTTCTTTCTCTGTATTTGAACATCCTCTGTTGTAAGGTAATTCGATAATACTAATTCACCATTGTTTCTCCTTGTTATGAACCAAGGCAATGTTACAGAGTATATCTGTTTCTCCTTCGAATCGGTAATTTTATATTCCTCTATTTTATACTCAAAGTAAGTTACCTCTTTATTGTCCAAGTCAATAGATGGTGTGTTTTCAATATAAGTTTTTGCTAGTTTATCACGATCAATCTCAAAAGATTCTTTCTTTAATGGATCCCAACCAAGAGCATCCATAATCTTCTGTATCTTTTCTTTTTTACCTTTATATGTTCCCACCAGTTGATTGTTACAAAATACATTCAGTTTAAAATGATTCAATGGAATCCACCTCCTACATTTTCGTTAATGTAGGGTTCAAAGAATGATCATCGATATAGATGTCAGCATATACCTTCCTTCCATTTACTTTGTACTTGTCGATTGTTTCCTGGACATTATCATTTACAGCATCAAATTCAAGTCCGTACTTTTTACATGCTTCCACAGCCATATCTAATGCCCCTGGAACAAATCCGTCGTTACATCTTGATGTCCATAAAATGATTTTATCTCCACGTTTTCTTCTATCAATACAGTCTTGAATTAATAGAAGATTTGGCTTTCCATAATTTGGAAATTCTGCTTCTTCAAATAGAGTTCCATCGAAATCTACTGCAATAATCATGATTTTTGTCTCCTCTTCATACTGAGATATTTTTCCTTTGTTGCCTCGCCGCCTCTTATAGGACCAGCCTCTCGGTTTCTATCAAGAAGATCTCCTACCTCAGTTGCTAATTTAACATTGAATTTTGGTAAATCGATTCTACAATATTTGTGTACTGTAGATTTACTAATGCGAAAATGAGCTTCAGCTTGTCTTAAAGTTGCGTTATTTTCTAGCATCCATTTAGCTATTTCCTCAATTTCAGCATTTGATCGTTTCCTTAATTGTAACACCATAGTATAAAACACCCTCCTTTCGTGTATAATTAATCAGGTGTTTGAGAGGGTGTACATATTTTATGGTGTTTGGCATCATTTCAGCTATTGAACTCTTTTACAAACATTCGTTTGAATTCCCTGAGCTTTCTACTGATATGAGCTTGTGATATCCCGTATTTTTTAGAGAAATACTCTTGAGTGAGAGTTTCTCCATAGAATAATCCGTAAATGTACTCTTCCCATATACCTTGCCATTTTTTATTTGGAATTTTATCAGTAACTGCCTGAATAGTTTCCATAATATGGTCTTGGTCAACTAATTCTCTATAAAGATCAGTTGGATCACTAATTGTTTCTGCAACAGTTAAGGAATTTCCATCATTCTTAATCCGAATCTCCTGATCTAGACTCGTTATTGCATTTACATTCATAGCGTCTAATATGTCCATTGTAGATATGCCAGTTATTTCCTCGATTTCTTCTGGGGTAAATCCTTGATTTATGTAATGAATCACTTGGAAAATAACATCTTTTATTTTTCTGGGATAACGAATTAGATGATCGTTATCCCTTTTATATCTGCGGATCATTCCAGAAATATTTGGAAACGCATATGTGCTAAATTTAAACCCTTTTGATTCATCAAATCTGATTGCTGACAATATTAATCCAACCACTCCTTCTTGAAAATAATCTTCATAATTAGGATGATTTGGATGAATATGCATATACACATTGAGCGTATGGTGTACCATATTTAGGTTATCTAGAACATAATGTTCTCTATCTTTTGGTAGTTTCTCCATAGTGCATCGAATCCTTTCTTAAACTGATGATTTTGCTAAAGCATTTTTACATGCATACTTTGTCTGGAATACTGACTGAATGCTAGAGAATCCATACTTTTTCATCATCTCTTGCGGAGTCATTGTTTCAAAATCTTTCAAGTATGCTCTTCTTTTCTCATCTGTCCAGGAATTTCGTTTTCTCTTTTTCTCTATTGGCTTTTCTTCAACCTTCTTTTCAGAGTTAGAGTTTTTATCGATATTATATCGCTGATTAAACTTTTCGACTTGTGATAAGCCCTTATAAGACTTAGGGGGCTTGCTTGACTGTACAGGTGGGACTGCTGACGACTCTTTTTTGGATCTTTCCACTGGTTTTAACCCGGTTTGTTTAATTTCTTCCTTCACCCATTCTGGTGGGAGTTGGTTATTACCCGATACAGATTCTTTTGGTTTTGAATCTATTATTAAATCTTCAGCCATTTCACCGAGTCGAATTGCTGCATCTTCAATATCTGAGATTGGTATCTTGACAGATTTTTCTTCCATCTGTTTTATTTTGTTTTGAAGGATCTTTTCTACCATTGTCTCAAGTGTTTTTACTGTATTGGACAAATCGAAATCCGTTAAGCTTATCTCAGGTCTAATCGCAAACTGAATAGCCATTGCCTGTTCTACTTTTTTCATAATTTCATCTGATAAAGTACAGTGATATTTTCCTAATGCCATCGTGTCAACGGTTCTTACCTGCTCACAGAGAATCCATTGAGGCTCTCCTTCAAAGATGAATCGAACATGAACCGGAATTTCTGTTTTGTCATCAGATGTTGTAATTGGTACGATATTGCATGTCGGACTAGATGCATTTCCAGAGTCATTAGAAACTACTAAATACGGTCTATAATTCATTTGAACATGACTTTTATAGGTCTTTCCATTACTTCCAACATATTCTCGGAAATTTACCCCCCCCCCCATATGATTTTTGATCAAACCAAAATACCATACCTTTCTTTACTTTCGAATAATGTTTTCTCATATTATTTATTCCTCCTTTTTATGATATTTCAATAAAACTATCTGAAATTTGACTTATCGGAACGCCATAATCTTTTTCTCCAGAAAACGCATTTCTGTGAATAAAAATATGATCCATCCAATTTGTCAGATAAGATCCGTTATGAAGATACCTTTTATGTTCCCAATCGGTTTTGTCATTATCACTGTAAATGTGGAAATTCAATCCAGTGTTCATTCCATGATGAATCAAATATTTAATAATTGAAACCCCTCCAAAACCACATGAAGCATAAAAGTAATTTGTCTCAGTATCTTTAATCAGATTTTCCTTGATTGATAAAATGTCAAAAATTCCCTCAGCCATATGAATATGAATAGGATGTGTATACATAATATCTATCTGAGACGGTGTCGAATAAAAAGAATCCATATTGACATTCTTTTCATTTATAGTTACTTTGTAATATCTATATTTTTGCATTCCTGTAATATCTCTGAATACAATGCAGTTATTATTGGTAGATAGAAATCCGATATAATTGTCGTTAAGATTTTGCAACATCCCGTTTGTCAAATCTGATAGGTAAGGGCTTTTCTTGTCAAGCATATCATTTGCTTTCATGAAATCATATAGATTCAATATAAACTTATGATCATGCGCACGATCTAAATCAAATTCGGTTCCTAATCGATTATTAATATAATCGAGTTTTCTATCAACTAAAGATGAATGTGAATATAGTGGAACAAAGAACCGTTCCATTTCCATATTTACTAATTTTGCGAATCGCATAGATTTCTTTGTAAATGATTTCAATGATTTTCTCATATCGGAATCCAAGAAGATATCTAACTCTTCAAGAAATGTTTCCGACACAATACCAGATATATTACATTTTAAGCAACGGAATACCATTGGATCATCAGTATCCACATTTATCTTAACTGAAAGATGAGCGTGGTTTAATTTAACAGAATCACCACAAAACGGACATCTTGTGTAATGCTGAATACCATTTCTACTTTCAGAATAAGTTCCACGTCTTTTTAACATGTCAATGATCTGTAATTTAATATCTTGTGATGTTGCCATAACTTATTCATGTCACCTCCTTTCTTTATTGTTAATATCGAAGTTGATATCTGGTCTACTTATATTCCGTCGTTCTCTTAAATATTAAGAGTGTTATTGATTCGGTTTTTCCATCTTTACCTCTCTCTGTAGATACAGCTTTCTTGAAAACAAACCCATCATGATGAAGCATATTAAACAAATCCTCCAGCTTTCCATTGTCATACCCATCAGTTTCAATTACTCTATAATAATCATCTCTGAATTTATCGACACTTTCATCATGACGAAATTTTCTAAATGCGAGAATATCCTTAACCATTTCGGAATATACCTCGATATTAGCTGAGGCATATTGTTTAACGTGCTCTCTTCTCATATTAACTGTTCCTTCTACGCACCCCGCATATTCCTCCATATCTTCTAATGAAGACGTGTCAAAAGATATTGCAGATCCATCTAATTCAGCGTGAATATGAAATATTTCGTCTCCATCGATATTTACTTTTGCCTTTGGATTAAAGTGATTTTTCATATAAGTAATCAAATCCTCAACTGTTAAGTCATTAGCTACTTTCCATTCGTTTGCATCAAACATAATGATTCCTCCTTTATATAATTCATTTTTGGTATTACCACATAATCAATATGTGGTTAATTCAAACGTAAAAAGATCGGTATACATTGTATACCGATCTTATGACCCCAACGGGAATCGAACCCGTGTTACCGCCGTGAAAGGGCGATGTCTTAGCCTCTTGACCATGGGGCCTAAACAATATTTAGTTGTAAAATGGACCTGATGGGAATCGAACCCATGTCCGAAATACCTAGTTAGTATCATTCTTTACGCCGTTTGTAATCCTTTTTTGGTTATTTCATATCTAGCTTTCACCTATAGCGATTCACTCTCTGCCAGATATATTTGGGCTGTAACGGTTTCTTCCGTTTTACTCCACCACACGGTTCCAATTTGTTTACCGAGAACTTCACGATCATATGCTGTGTTTTGACCTCACGGGATACTAGCAATACCTACCCGATCCGGATGGCCTGATCTAAGTTCAGGCTGCTGCCATTGCTGGCATACGGAAACTTGTTACTTTTTTAGCGTTTATGTTTAATTGTGATGAATAACGACATCACCCGAGCGAAATGATACCTTTCAATACCCCGTCGAACCCTGTACAGGCCCATGATGATATTAATTTCAGGGAAATATTTTATGAGTCAAATCCCTGAAGATATTATTTTTACTTTTGTGTTATATTTATAATAAAAACTAATCAAAAACCTTTTAACAAATTAATTATTAATTTGTTAAAAGGAGGATACTAATCATGAATAAATTAGCATGCGAATTATTTATTAATTACTGTGATGAATTATTAATTCCTGCAGAGGAAGGCTGGCTTCAAAGATTATTTGCTAAATCATCTTCAAAAAAAGATGTTGATCGTATTTCTAAAATATGGGGATATTCTGACAGTTCTACCGATACGAAAGAGAAAGCAGAAAAATACATTAAGAAAGTCATGTCACTTGATACAATTAGGGTAGATTGTGATTCATTAATGGCTGCTGCAGCAATAACAAACCTACCGCAAAATGAATTCATAAAAATTGCAAAGAAATTTAAAGATTGTGAAATCATGGATGTTATTACTCAGATTCTTGATGATAAAGACTGGACAACAGTTGATCAAGATAAAACAAAAGCTATTAGAGAAAAAGCAAAGAAGCTTCAATTAAAGGTGGTTCAGAATGATGGTGGAGGAAACTTCTTATTATACTCCATTCAGAAAGGAAAATTTTATGATTATTTCCATGAAGATAAAGATGGATTTACAAATAGTCTAAAAGCCGGTATTAGTTATAATGACATGATGAAAAAAATTCGTGATTATCTTGCGACGTCTAATTAAAAATATTGGGAGGTGAAATATTTCACCTCCCAATATTTATTTTGACTCTCTTAAGAAAGTATAATTAAAATCTGCGCATACATCCGTTGTATATAAGATGTAGTGATTTCCTGTTTTTAAAGAACTATTTGATTCTGGAATTGCAATAAAATCATCTTTCTCCTCGACGCACTTTAAATAATACGGCATGATAAATGATCCAACTACTCTTTTCCCGTTAGAAGTCTTTCTAATGTACTCAATTCTAAAATGAATATCTTCTCCATTTTCTAAATGATTTCTGAGAATATCAAATCCGATTTCATTTTTCATATGATGTGTTAATAATGATATTGATGTAGTCGCATCATTACAGAAAATACCGAAGTTTTTTAACACTCCATCGCGTTGCCATTTTTCTTTTCCGGTTGATCGTGCCTTTACTCCATTACAATATATTCTGATATAATTACTAGACATGATCATTCTCCTTTCTTTTTAAAATTGCTTCTTGGATTATGTCAATATCCATTATAGTGGCAACCCTTACTGAATAAGATCCATCGTCGGTAGTATCTAATATTTCAAGATTGCCATCTATTTGTTCTCTAATAAACATCTCTTCATGCTTGCAATTAGTTTCTACAAGTACGTATTTGAATCCTGTTGGTTTTCCGGAGTATTTTCTTTTCTTAAGGCTTTCTTTCGTTTGTTGATTTAATGAATATAACACATGAATTCCGGAGTGTTCCTTTAAGTAAATCGATGCCTTAAAGAAGCTCCAATCTGTTTCTGTTAAAGCCTTTTTACATTCCATTATGCCTGCTCCAGTATACTCTCTTAGAAGTTTAACAAGCCTCACTTGCATTTCAATGTCTTTGTTTCTATCTTTATCAGATTTTGACATATATGGTTCATCTGATAATGTATGGATTCTCTTTTCTATATGACAATTGAATTCTGGTTGTGCTGGTATGCATTGTGGTATATCATCTTTGGAAACCGTTTCTAGCTTTGTTTTAGTGAGCATTTTCAATTCCTCCTATAATCGTGTATTAATATATAGATCCTTTGGGGTCAGTCGTTTTCGGTATTCTGTAATCATATCATACCAACATTTTAGTCCTTCTAGATTATTTACTTTAGCAAAATCTCCCCGATCGATGTTATACATAGTTGCTGCTGCATGTATATTATGCTGGACAGTACTCCGATCGAGTTCTTTAAGAAGATCACATTCTATATTACCGTCCCGGAATATATGTGTATAACTGTCAAATTCTATACAGAAACTTCTGTAATTGTATTCTTCCATGTCCATTTTCATTTGTTCTATGGGAATGTAATACTTCTCATGCGTTTTATTCATCTTATTCTCCTTTAATTATCCATATACATTGCTTCACAAGCATTGGAATATTTCTTTGATAGCAATTTCTGCAATTGATCTTTGTAGAATGGGATGTTCATCAGCTCTCTTCGAAGCTCGTCGTACATCTTATGTAGCCGAGGGTTTACCATTTCCATCCATTTCCTTCTGTTATCTAACATCATCGCTTCTCTAACCATCGTTGCCGAGATATTTAATTTCCCTCGATTGATGATGTATTCAGAGGTATTAATAATGTCCTTTGGATCAAACCATTTACTTCTTGCTTCATCATTTCCATAAATCATTAATTCCGGCGCTTTGAAAACATGCTGATCTACATGGTCAAGTAAATATCGACCCCATTCTGGTCGAATATCATTCTCATTAGTCAGATCCGGAATTCCATATATTAAGAGTCTTTCATCATTACCATATACAGTACGGATCATTTTCTCACGAGTCGTGACATTAAATGGATTCCTCTCTGTTCCGCTTTCCTGCGAAGATCCAATCATAATAACAACTCTATCGCATAACTTTAATCCGACATTTACAAGCCTTTCGTGTCCTAAATGGAAAGTCTGAAACCTTCCGCATATTAATCCTACATCATGTTCTTTTACGTTCATATTATCACTCCTTATATCATTTATTTGTTGCAACATCGATCGTTGCGACTCTTACTGGATATGGAATCGTAACACGTTGAGTTATATCCACGAACGGTTTTGATTCTTTAAACTTTTCGAAATCATCTCTAGTTGAAGACACTCCACGATTTTCGAGAAATCGAATAACGCATTCAAACTGATATTTGTTAAGATGTCCTTTTAAAGTATAATACTGAGATCTCTTTATTCCAATATTCCCCCAGAAGTATGCTCTTCTTAATGTGCTTTTTAAATATTCTTTCTGTTCAATTAGATTCGGGTGTCTTGGTTTTGAGAGTGTGACATCTTGATCATGCCAATTAAATGTAATTGATCTATCTTGATTAAATTCATATTTATTTCCCTTTACTAATTCTTCTATTTCATTTTTTATTGAATTAAGGGTATTCTCGTTTTCTGATGTCATATGATATTAATTCTCCTTTTCCTTTTGAGTGAAACTCTTTGGCTTCTTTTTTGAAGAAAGAAAATAATTCACGTTTTCTAGTATGAATAATTTTTAATCTACACGAGTTTTTATAATCTACATAATCAACCATTTCTTTATTACATAGATCACAAAAATACATGGTCTTTTCTGGAATTACTTTTTTCATAGTATGTTTTATCTCCTTTCATATTATTTTAGTGATATTACATTGATTGCACTAAAATAATATGGGTTTATTTCCATCACACTCTATTTTTACGTCAATTTCTCCGAGAATAACCGGGTTCTCAATATGATAAAGGATTCTTGCATCTTCGTACATTATACGTGTTGAGGTATATTCCTGATACTCATTTAAGCAATCCCTAATTCGTTTTAATTTATCATTATTCGTATGATACCATGTTAGATTTCTAATAAATGATAACGTTGATTCAATACCACTTTTTCTCATTTTACCTTTTTCTGATCTATATTGCTGTGTCGTGATAAGATGATACGGAAAAATCAAATATCCTTTCATAAGATAACATAACTTTTTTCGTTTCTCCTGATCTGTTGGGTATCTATACGATTTTGCATTGTAATGAAAGCCATCGATAAATCTTATAGTAAATTCATCATGGATAAAGAATTTTGATAGTTCCCCCTTCTTTGACTGCAGTGCCCATTTTACACATTTCATAACCCGATTCATATCTAAGTCTCTTATGAGTAATACGATGTCTGTAGGGTTATCCGCAATTAACCATTTCCATTCGAGTTTCCCTTTATCAAATACTTCTGCTTGCTGCATAATTTGATTTAAAAATTGTCCTTTATCATGAATGACATCTGTTCTTTTCGGTCTTTCGTTTTTAAATCCGTAGTACATAATAAAAATCTCCTTTCCTAAAATTTTAAGGTATTGTAAATCTCGGATTATAAGTGTAAAAATAACCGATTTTCTTATTTAACTTATCTACAATGTATTAATAACACTAGTATCGTTTATCGTGCAAAATAAGCAAGATGAACGTATTGCTTTTTTAAATCATATAAACCTTAAAAATAATAAATAAAGGAGGAATAAAAGCATGTTTGGTAATTTTGACACATTAATTGCTGAGATGGAAAGCAATAATCTTGCGTTAGAAGCTCTCCTTGCAGATATGTCGGCTGATGAAAGTCAGATGGATCCTGCTACAGAGGGTTTATTTTCTAAGCCTAAGACTCTTGATGAAATGCTTGCCAATGTGAAGAAAACAATTGATAAGAAATGCAAAACGTCTGAAGATTGTGACGACTGGCTTGCTAAGATTAAGGGCGAGGAGGAAAAATTCAACACAGCAATTAAAAATTTACAGGAAGCTACTAAGAAATATCAGGAAGATGGAGACAAGAAGGCTTTAAAAGCTACATGTAAGCCTATTCTTAAGAACCTTAAGAAAACTTGCAATATTCTATCTATGAAGGATATTTCAGATGACGCTGAAAATATCACAGAGGATGAATTGAAGAAACTCCGCGATTTCTTGGTTGGCGCAAAGAAGATTATCTCTGACAAGGCAGCAGAACTTAGCGATGGCGGTTGCGGTGACGGAGGAGAATGCGCTGAAGAAGGATGCGGCGGTAGCTGCGAATCATTCTTAGCGATGCTTCAGGATTGTACACCGGCAGAGGAAGCTCTTGAAAAGGTTAAGATCAAAGCAGTTAATGTTTTGATTAAAATCCAGACTGCATTGTCAAACTGGGCAGAGCGTTTGGAAAAGAAATATAACCTTAAAAAGCAGCAGGCTAAAGAAGGCTCTAAACAGGAAAAAAGAGCAGCTTATTGGGAGCAGGTTTTCAGAACTTGGAAATCCAAGTTAAATTTCAAGATTAGTGTCAACGATTCAAAAGTTGAAAAATACAAAGCTGATCTTGATAAGATGAAAGAAGCTCTCAATAAAGATGCAGATGCTGCAGAAAAAGAATCAATGACATGGGATACCAGTGACTTCAAAGCCAATTCTGGCGAAGAAGCTTTCATTGATGCAGAAATTCAAAGTGCAACATCAGCTATGGAAGCTGCGTGTGTATATTACGATGAATTAATGGCGGAAATGAATTCTGCTAAAGATATTATTGCCGCAGAATCTGATCTTGCAGGATATACTATCGAGAACTTCATGGAGTTTGCTATGGAGGGAATCATTAGTCCCGATCAGAAACAGGCATGGAATATCAAAGGCGGAGAAATTTCTAAGCAAATGAAGGCAACAATTAAGGAAGCTAAAAAAGCAGCTAAAGCTAAGAACTACGATCAAGCAATTGCTTTATACAATAAAGCAATAAAGGGATATCGTGGATTATTAGCTACTGCTAAAAAGATTCCAGATAAGCAGCTTGGTGCCAATGCTTTAATGGTGGGCGCTAAATATGCAGACGGATCAGATTCTTATAAAGGATATGCTAAGAATAAGGCAATCACTTGGTGTAATCAGCAGATTTCCGCTTGTCAGGCAGCAATCCAGAAGATTAAGGATAAACAGATGAAAGTTTCTGCAAAAGCGTCTGAAAGTGCAATTGAGGATGCATTTACTGACTTTGAAGGAGCGCTGGAGAGTCTGTTAGACGATTCTAATGGAAATACATCAGCAGATGAAGATCCTTTAGCAGGACTTGATGAAGCTCTTTCAGAAGAGTAATAAAAGATTATAAGATTAATTAAATTTAGATCAAAAATTGTGTGCTTAAAAGACCCTACGGAATAACCGTAGGGTCTTTTTTTATCAAAAAAATAAATATTAATACACACGTCCTTGATTGGACGTGCGTATTTTTAAGTCTGATGAGAATAATGTGGATTATCGATAAACCAGCTCTTCAATATGCTGTGATCCTTCTGCACTGTCTGTAACTACTCCAGGATAATGTACAGCTTTATCCGATATCCCGGGATGTGCTATGATTGCAGAGATCAGTGTATCTGTAATATCTCCAATAACATTCATATCATATTTCATATCGGGATTTTCTGTAATAACCTTAATGCAATCATATACAGCACGATTAATCTGATCGCATCTTTCAGATTGTTTTTCTGTAATTTCTACTTCAGCTTCCGGAACTAATGTAACTCCACAGTTTCCACATGTGGTTCTTAATTCTCCGGATTCGTTTGCAAATGTTCGTACAATATTAAATTCGCCACCGCATTTCGGGCATCTTTGTCTATTCATTGTGTATCCTCCTTGGATTATCTTCTCTTGTGCCTTTTCCCATATGGATCATCACCGAAATCATCATCAAGCATATCCCCAAGAGATGGAGAACTATTTCTCCTGTTGCTGTTATCTCCATAATCTCTGTTTGACCAATTTGGTCTCGGTCTTGATGAAGCATTTACAGAGCCGATTGCTCCAGGAATAACAACGTCTGAGTTATCATACATATCACCAGATTCACTCATTGTGTTTTGATTTCTGTAAAGATCATAATATGCATGTTTGCTTGTTTCTGATACATTCGTTTCAAGACTGAATGTTACTACTGTAGAATCCTCAGAGATTAATAACTGATGAACAACTCCGATTCCAATACAACCTCTTCCCTTATGAATTACCGGGATAGCAGTTCCAATCGGAATATAAACTTCTCCGTTAAAGGCGCACTTTCCTTTTCTCTTTGCTTTTTCTAAATCATCCACTACAATAAAGTTTTTAATTTGCATGATATAGCCTCCTTTATATTATTATGTATAAATAATATATCGTTGAATCATTGATCGAAATATTACAGTAATATGGTCAAGGACCTCGTTAGGAAGGTCCTTGACCATATCTTTAATGATTTTTTTTCTCAGAAATTTATTTTTGGAAGTCCTTTTACTACTTCATCACGAACTTTCTTCAACTGGTCATTGAAATATTCAACACCGTTTGGAAGATCATATATATCGTTCAAAATGTCCAGAACATTCATAATCAGAGTTTCAATCCATTTTCCCTGACCTCTTACTCTAACTTTTTCATCAGAATAGATGATATACATCATATACTGCATTAAGAATACTGAAGTGTCGTTTTCATCTTTTGATAACGTTTTCTTCAGATAATCTTCAAATGCAAGCATTTGCTGCACACTGAATACAGAGCAGAACGCCTGTGTGACATGCTTTTGAGTTGAAGCAATGATTTGGCTGTTTTTTTGATTTTTAAGTCTTTCTTTCTTGAGAGAATCAAGCCATCTTCTTAAGAAGATCTTCTTTTCCGGAATCTTGCTTAAGATAAATTCGACCGAATCTCTTTCAGAGAAGATTTTTTTCTGTTCATTGAAATATCTTCTTCTATCCTTTAAGTTTTTACCAGTTGTTGCCTCGATCTCATCAATTTCTTTCAGACGCTTTTCTGTAATTTCAAGCATTGCTGTGTTCATGAAGGTTGCAGTCTTCTTAATATCATCGAACTCTTTTATTTTAGCATCAGCAGCTTCTATCGTCTTATCAATTCTTTCGATAGAAATGTCGTAGTTCTCTAAGAATGAAGTAATATCTTCTTCTGGAAGATCTACCTTTTGCTCAGCATCTGCTTCTGCGATCTTTGCTCCTAGCTCGTTTTCAGCAGCTTGACCCATCATTTCCACCTGCTCTTTTGCCTTAAGCATTTGATTAACTGCTTCCTTGGCATCAGCAAGGTATTTCTTTTGGTTTTCTGCCTCAATCTTAAACTGGTTTAGTTCGATAAAATTCATTGATTCAATTCTCTTGAGTTCCTCGCTCACCATTTCCTCTGTTATCATAACATCCGGACGTGAATCGGATGACTCTGTTTCTGGAGTCTCGACATTAACATCGCTCTCCATATTTTCCTTTAAATCAGGGATCGATTCCATATTTAAACCTCCCTGTTTTGTTGTTGCATTTTCGTTAATTGCTTCCATGATTTCATTTTCCTTTCTTTTTTATTTAAATTCTCTTATTTGTTAATAACTGAGAGAATTTGATAACAGGTTTCTGCTTTCAATTCCAAATTCTGGGAATATGCTTCATTGATAGTTTCCAAGAAGTCTCCAGAAATATCACCATTTTGAAACATAGGATAGAGAACCCTTAGAGGAACATACTGATCATTCATATATTCAATATATTGCTCCTCTGATAATTGAGAAAGAATCCATGACGACACATCATAGATATTTGCAATAATTACTGCCATATCGATTGGATGTTTTCTCTTCTCTACCAACGTAGATGCATCTTTTTTTGTCTTTCTATCTTCAAAAACTGTAAAGATTTCTTTTCTGTTTTTTTGGATGTAATTAATACAAACTTCCTGGATATTTGAAACGATGTCCTTTATAAAGAAACAATACATTGCTGTTACTAGTCCTGGTAGATCCATTTCATGTAGCATCCGCCATTCGTCATTAATCTCCAAATGGAATTTCTCACAAATAGCATCAATGAAAAGATTACACACTTCGTTGAATCTAGTAGTAGCTTCATATTTCATTTCTTGAGAATTTTCTTCTGCCTCAATAATACTCTTATAACTGAAATAAAGAGGCATGAAATAATCGGTCATATTTGTTCCAATATTCTCTGTAAGATCAACCTGTTTTTTTAATAAATCTTTGATTTCTTCCAAATTAAATGTTTCGAGGATTTCTGACACATCCTCGATAATTGTTTTTTCCATAATGTCAATCCTTCCTTTCATATTTTTTAAATTGGTCATTTTTTTATATTTGGAAGATCGGCTGTTTTACCATGGTGTTGCAATTAGCATACAAAATAAAACCGAAAAACTCTACAATTTATTAATCTGACAAAGATATCAAAAAAATACCGTAAGTTTATGTAAAAATGAAAGGAGGATACCTATGTCCGATTTAAATGAAGATAAAAAAACACGTCTCATCGATGAAACTGATATTGAACCATTGACAAATGATGAAGTATTAGAGGCTATGGAAGGAGATGGTAGTTCAGAACTTCCTGATGATATGCCTGAAGATTATGAAGGGGATGTTACAGATGAAGATATCTGGAAGATGTTAGAAGACGAGACAAAATAAAAATATTTTATCATCCAAATTATAATGTATAACAATTGAATAAGATTAATGAATTGAAATAAAATACACATTAAAGGAGGATTTAATCCATGGCTAAGTATGTAACACTAAGCGCGTTGCAAACATTCTATTCAGGTCTGAAGACCAAACTTAATGGTAAGGTTAGCGTTGAGGAAGGAAAAGGCCTTTCCGAGATTAACGTAACCCAGACAATGGTTGATGGTTGGAACGCAGCCGAAAAAAATGTCATTGTAGGAATCAGCGTTAAGAAGGGTGAAGGAGATTCTTCTCCTGTATCCGCTACTATTGATCCTGAATCAAGAGTTGCAACAATCGTTTTCCCTTCTAAATTATCTGATTTTACAAATGATATGACCGAAGGAGAGACCGCTCTCTTAACTAAGGCATTCTACACTTCAACAATCGCACCGGCTATTGCGAATGCTGCTGACGGTAAGTTAGTAATGGCTATCGTTGAGGCTCTTCCTGCTGCTGATGATCTGGATGCTAAGACCATTTATTTGGTTCCTAAGGAAATTTCCGGAGACGAGGCTGCTGAGCAGGGTGCTGACAACGTATACGATGAATACATCGTTGTTGTTGAGAACGAAGTGAAGAGAGCTGAGAAGATCGGTGATACTAAGCTTGATCTTTCTGGTTATGTTAAGGCAGAGGATGTCGTTGCTGTAACAGATCAGGAGATCGAAGAAATGATTGCAGCAGTTGATGCTGAGTAATCATCATTCTACACCAAAATAATTAGTAGAAGGCAAGACGGGGTCTTGCCTTCTATTTCATCCCTATAAACATAAAAGTAATTCTATAAGATAGGAGGAATTACAATGGGAAAAGTTACAGAATTTAAAAAAAGTGAAGATGGAAAAAATATTGTTTTAGCTGTTCCGTATGCTGAAGCTTACATTCCATGTGATATTATAGGAGATCCTGATAAAGGAAATCCTGTTGCTTATGAATTTGGAGAAGGAATCCGCACGATCGGACTTTTCAATATGCGATTTTATCAAAATGATGAGATGGATAGAGAATCAACAAAATTAAGAACATTCAAATATCCAAATGTCATTACGATGTATCCTTCTGACCGAGAAACTGTAGAACTTCAATTAGCTCCAGACATGGATCCTGAGAAATATTTGGTTTTGAAATTTTTTGAAGGCGATGTGATTATGAGCACAAAAATTCAACAAAGAAGTCAAAATTGTGAAGCCTTCATGAATCAGTTAATCAAGGGGAAACTTCCAAAGGGATTGAGTTACACAGAACTTTATTTCGGATGGGAGAAGAACTTTGAAATCAATGGAGTAAACCCAGGAGTTCCTGCAATTACATTACAAACGATTATATCGGAAAACTGTAGATCAAAGAAAGATCCAATGTTGCAGTTTAGAAAGATTGTAAATGATTCGGATGTGTCTTTATTTGATTATAAGGTTCATAATATGGTCGATATTTGTAGTAATTCATCGGTATTGAATGCATTGATATTCGAGAGATTCTCTCAGATGTTAACAAATTCAATCAATATGACAAAAGAGGGTGTAAAGCAAAATACGACACCTCTCGAAGAAGTGCTTTACATGTAATTTACACAAAAAAAGAACACCGACTTTCAAACAGTCGGTGTTCTTCTTATATGTTCATGATGGATTCATTATTCTTCAAATTCAACCTCTGAAGCATCCTCACTTATTTCCTTATGGCTTTTCTTTACTAGACCGGAAATTTTGTTATAAGTCCAATCCGCTGTTAAGAATAATCCAATAAAGATTGCCTTAGTGACATAGTAGATTCCGACAAATAAAGATAAAATTACAAGAACCTGTCCAATCATTTCCTTTACTTTTTGCATTTTTTCTTTCATGGTTAAGACCTCCTAATATAAATAATTTTGTTGGTGATAATGTTTTTCTTTCCTCCTTCTACTGAAATAATATATGCTTTTGAATTAACAAATCACTGAAAATAAAGAGATGGGTAATATATACCCATCTCTTTATAGTATTATTTATTCTGCCGGAATTAATAATGTATTGCAATTGTTTAGAAACGACTCTGTTGACGCAGAGTTATTCATTTTGCTTGTTGATATAATTGAATTAGCCATCTCCAATGTAATTCTGGCAATAGATATTTTTAAATTTTCGCTTTTAATTTTATTTTCTATCTTGTCATATTCTTCAGTATTTTGGCTTTCAACCATTTTAAATATTATATCTGACATTGATCCAAATTTTCTTTCCATATCACGGATATTTTTCTCAAAATAAGAAATTGCTTCATTAATTTTATCCATATCTCTTAAAAATTGGCTAACATGGAGTTTTTGAGTTTTTAAGCTATTTGAAGGAGATTTAAATTTCTCATAAAGTTCATTCGTTTCATCATGAAGTTCTTTAACTTCATTTTCGTCTTCTACACTTAACGAATCAAATGTGATATCAAGGCAATCTATATACAGATTATATCGGTCATTTTGTATTATCACAAAGTCATTCCCAGCAAATTTTCTTTTAATTTTAAGAATTAGTTTGGAAACGATCTCCTTCAGTTTTCTAATCATTTCTTTAATTCTTACTATCATCTTTTTATTCATAATTAATATCCTCCTTATGTTTGTTTTTCTTTTGACGATATTTTCTACTTTAACAACCTAATTATTAGGTTGTTAAAGTAATTTATTTTGAAAATTATAAAAATATTAGATTGGAGGAATTAAAAAATGCAAGATGTTAAAGACTTTTTGAATTATTCTTATGACGTATTAGACGAAGGTATTGCGACAGAAGCAGATATGAGATATAAAGCAATGCGTTTAATGCAGACAAATGTAATCGCTTTATCAAAGCAGTTGCATGATCAAAGAAATCTTTGTGAAAAGAAATTAAAAGAGGCAAATTCTATTGATGAATTAGAAAGTTTCTCAGTCTGGCTAGATAAACAAGAAGCAGGAATTCAGAGAAAAATCAATGGGAAAGAGATTAAGAATAAGAATGCCTTACAGAAGTTCATTACGATGTATCATGAATATAAAAGCAAAATAAATGCAAAGAAGGCACAATTATAGGAGGAGAATGTAATGAGAGAATTTGTGCGTGAAGGATTTTATAGTTTCGCTTATGGATCTGACGATGTCACAACCGAAGGCATTAAAAGTTTAGGAAAATCTATATGGATTACCATAAAGAATGTATTTAAGAGAATCATTACATGGTTTAAGAACATTCTTTTGAATGTCAATTATTTTAAAAATGCTGAATTAGATGAAAAGATGAACAAAGATCTTTTAACAGTTTTGAAATTAGCTCAGCCAAGAACTGAAGATAACTACAAGGTTCTTGTGAAGTATTATAATACTTTTAAAAAGATGGGTGGAGACCTTAATCGTAAATTTAACGGAAACGTAACTGGCGTCGCAGTTAGCGGGAACCCGATTGCTGTGTCGATGTTTGGAATGACAAATTTAACCGATGAGATCAATAAATCAATTAGCGACTTGGATGAT
>OGQO01000624.1_pt1 | contig 36794 bp, 35 predicted proteins | sample 1553241 | NCBI WGS metagenome assembly OGQO01 (sample SAMEA2579933, study PRJEB22360) | human gut metagenome | biome: human gut; feature: human-associated habitat; material: faeces | place: Denmark | collected 2008/2010
GACAAGCAAGCCTGACATAAGCCGACGGTCGGATTCGGAGGTATCAACAATAAGAACTTTGTTCATAGTTGACTTCTTGTTAAACAGTTTGTTAATTATTTGATAAAAAATTTTTCACCGGAGTGATTAAATTTTATGGTTTCAGTTTGCAATGTATTGTCATGATATTCTCCTGCGTCCTCAAAGCGATAAACTCTTGAAAAGTCATATCCTCTTGAACGAAAATTGTAAGGAGTGCAGGCTCTAATATGAAAGGCGTTATATCGAGTGACAGAATATCCAAGAGAATAGTATCTGCATTGACATACCTGCATTGGTTTTGCCTTACTCCTTCCGTTATTTGTTTCTGCAATAGAGAAATCAGTGTGGCGAACTTGTTTTTGGCATTGTCTGTTAATAAGTTGATTAGGGAAGTGTTTAGGGATAATTCATTTATTATAAATTTCGGTATTTGTGGGTTCTTTGAAAAGAAATCCATCTGCATTTCAATAATTGACCGAGTGGTGTCAAAGATTGAACCTTTGCCATCCATTATTGACATGGACAATACACTGACCATCCGATTCAGATTATCTTCTGCGATTCTGTCATATAGCCGTTGTTTTGTCCTATAATAATAATGAAGCATAGCATGGGTAACCCCGGCAGCTTGCGCTATGGAGATAGTTTTTGCTCCATAAAATCCCTTTTGCGCAAATTCTTCTCTGGCGGCGATCAGTATTCTTTGCTCAGTAGTCAGTTTTTCACTATCACCTGATTCCATAATTGTTTATTTGAGGATTATCCAAGGTGATGTATGTTTTTCTGAACAAGGTCGGAGAAACAGCGGTCTGGCTTTTGAAATATTTACCAAAAGATGAAATAGTCGAGAAATTCAATCCGTATGCTATCTCTTTTATTGATTTGGAGGTGCAAAGGAGCTGGACTTTTACTACATCGAGCAGTTTTTTGTTTATCCAGTAATTAGCGGTTTCCCCACTGATTTTTTTCACAATTCCGGAAAGATATTTAGGTGTGATGAATAATTGCGAGGCATAGAAACCGATATGTCTTTCACAAGAAATATACCTGTCTAACAAGGCTATAAATTTAATATACAGGTATTCACTCCTTGAAAAATGTCCTCTCGAACCTTCAGGGGCTGCCATTATATTGATGGAAATATTTTGCTCGTTTGCCAACGATTCCAGTGCAAAAAACAAGTCGGGAGAAGCGAGGCCCGTTTCTTTTCGCAGACTGTCGCAATCCATAAAGCCTATATGTTCATGGATTGTGGTCATAACCGCCTTTTTAATTGTTTCATCGCACATATTATTAAATATTGAGTTTGAGAATTGTTGTGCTAAATTCTTGGTGAGAAAAATTTGGGTTTGAATACTATTCCGGCACGGAACATGGTGTTATGATGTTCATAGTCAATCAGACCTTCCGCGCAACCGTTGTAGAACTGTGCGAACAGCGACAGGTTGGTCTTTTCATGGATGCGCCAGCTTATTTCCGCGATAGTGTTGAACTGTCGGAAACCCTTTCGTTTCTCTATGGTGAAACCGACCGTAAGTTTTTTGTTGACCGTGAGGACTTCCGTCCCCAAAGAAAAAATGCCTTTGTACTCGGCAAGATCCCGGTTATTGTGTCCGTCAACTATCGGTATCCAAATCTTTCCGAACACTCTTACTCTCTCAGTCACATACAGATTGCCGCTTAACGAAACCCTGTTCCAGCTCCGACTGGCATCTCCGTCGCGTCCGTTGCTTTCATGCTCTATTATAAGCGAGGTGGAGCCTAAATATCTATCCCCGTAATAATACGGTTTTGTCCATGCTATGCCGGGATTGAAATTTATATCACGCATAGGGAATGAATCCTCAAATACATTCCAGAAAGCCACCTGTGTATATATCAGAGAAAGATATGTGTCCCACGGGAGCGAAGCGGTTGTCAGTCTGAACGCCAATGACACCTGAAATTTGGCATCGGAGTTATGCTTGGTCGGAGTTTCGGACAATGATGTACCCACAATGAAATAATTGTCTTTGTAAAGGCTGAAATATGGCGCGGTTTTCAATTCCCGGCGCATACTGTCAGCCATTGAAACACCAGACGGCTCGACCGATATAAGCTGTCCAAAGCATCGAGGCGGAGCCATGATGATGACAAAAACGAATGTTATAATCAAAACCGGTATCATTGTCAATTCTTGGTTAATCTACGTTATGGCGGGGAACGTCGCCCCCGAAACGGCACCGGCGTTTCGGGGGTAACGGTGTCAGTAATAGCGTTCATGATAGATGTATAATGACAGTTCCTTGTTGTCGTCAAAGCTGATGTTGCCTTCCCGCGCCAGCCATCCGACAGCAGCATAGATTGCCTCAAATTCAAGACCTGTGGCCTGTTTCAGTTCCTGTACGGAGAGTTTCCCTCTCTCGTTGAGAGTCCGCCAAATGATGCCGGACCAGATTCCAATCAAATCTTTATCCATAACAAAACGTGTTTAGTTGTTCTTTTGGAAACTTACGACTGCCCAGACACTTGCCAATGCACCGTAGATGCAGAGAGGTATGAACTGGGGAAGAAGCTGTTGGAACGTACTTCCTTTGAGATAGATCTCACGCATCGCCGTAATGATGTAGCGCAGCGGATTGAGGCGCGTCGCTTCCTGCGCCCAATGCGGCATGGAGGCGATTGGCGATATAAGTCCGCTGGTGAGAATAAATATCACGATGAAGAAGAACATCACGATGGCAGCCTGACGCATATTGTCGCTGTAATTGGAGATTGTCAGTCCGAGTGAGGATATGGTGAATATATACACGATGTTGAACAAGAACACGAGCCACACTGACCCGGCAGGCGTCACACCATGTATCTTCCACGCAAGGAGCATGGAGAAACCGACAATGAATATACCTACTGTCCAATAAGGTATCATCTTTGACAGAATGAACTCTATCCTTGATACCGGCGTCACATTTATCTGTTCTATCGTGCCACGTTCCTTTTCGCCGACCACATTCAGAGCCGGAAGGAACCCGACAAGCAATATAAGTGTCATTGCCAAAAGAGCCGGAATCATATAAGGCTTGTAGTCAAGGGCAGCATTGAAAAGATAACGGGGCTCGACTGTTACGGGACGCCGCGAGATTGCCCCGTTTTCATATCCCAGCTCTTGCGCATACTGCATCACTATCTGGGTAAGGTATGAATTGCCAAGACCGCCTTTCATGCCGTTTACGGCATTGACAGTCACCATGACATCGGCACCCCCTGTACGGTAAAGGTTATGCTCGAATTCATTTTCGATAGTGACGATGAAATCGACGCTGCCCTCCTGAAGCAGATCGTATGCGGTCTGATAATTAGGGCAGGTGGCATACAGGTTGAAAAACTCCGATGCCTGTAATTTCTGCGTCAACCGGCTTGAAAGCGTCGAGTGGTCGTTGTCAATCACCGCGATATTAAGGTTCTTGACCTCCTGTGTAGCTATGCGCGGCACTACATTCATCATGGCAATCGGCAGAAGGATGAACACGACAGGCAAAAGCCAGTTGCGGAACATCTGCTTGTATTCTTTCGTAAGAAGATATGGTAATGCTTTCATAACATTCTTATTTTTAAGTGTCAGGCAAGTCTTGTCTTAAAGAACTTCCATGCAAGCAGCATGAATACTATGCCTTCGATTGCAAGGGCCCTTATCTCCGTCATCACATATTCTATTCCCACTCCCTCGACCATAATCTTGCGTGAGGCAGATATGAACCATTTGGCAGGAACGATATTGGAGATGATCTGTGCCGGAACCGGCATCGACTCGATAGCGAACACCATTCCGGACAGATAGATAGTCGGAACAATCAGCAACAGCGAGATAAGCATTGCCGCAAGCTGGGTGTTCACTACCGTTGATATAAGCAGTCCGAGCATCAGGGAGGTGAAAATGTAGATAACTGCGGTAACGACATAGACAAGGAGTGAGCCGGACATAGGAACGTGCATGATGAAATACGATATACCGAGTATAGTCGCCATATCTATGAGGGAGATTATCATGTACGGAACCAGCTTTGCCAGCACTATGTCGATTGAGGGCAGCGGAGAGGCGAGCAGAATCTCCATCGTGCCGCTTTCACGCTCCCGGACTATGGCAATGGAAGTCATCATGCAGCATATCAGCAATATGACCATGCCTACAACACCGGGTACGAAGTTTACCTCCGACCGCTGCTGTGGATTATACAACATCCGGGAATTTACCCTTATATTGAACTGTTGGCCTCCTTTTCCCGCCTGTGCCATCTGCTGTGCCAGTTCCTTTTGGAAACCTGCCACAACCTGTTGGGCATAAGCCACCCTCACACTTGCCTGATTAGGCTCGCTGCCGTCAGAAAGTATCTGTATGGAGGCATCCTGCGAGTGCATTATGCGGTCGGCAAATTCAGGCCCGAAAATCACCACAAGGTCTATCTCTCCCTTTCGGAACAGCTCCGTTGCCTCTTCCTCGGTGCGGACCTCCCCCTTGCCGATAAAATAGTCGTTGGCATACAGCCTTTGTGTGAGTTGTTCGGTATATATGTCGCGGCTCTGGTCAAGCACGGCGACACGAATGTCCTTTACCTCGTTCTTGATGACATAGCCGGGCAACATCACCATAATCTGCGGCATCACCAGCAATATAAGCAATGAACGCGGGTCGCGCAGGATATGTATGAATTCCTTACGGACGAAACTTAAAAACTGTTTCATAACTTATTCATTTTGATTGTCAATCTCCACGTTTGGCGGTTCGTGCCAAAGCATAGAATACATCATACATCGAATTTCCGTGGAACTGCTTTTTGAGCTGCGCGGGTGAGCCAAGAGCGTCGATGCGTCCGTCAACCATGATGCTGACACGGTCGCAGTACTCGGCCTCGTCCATATAGTGAGTTGTTACAAACACGGTTATGCCGTTGTCGGCAGCCTTATAAATCAGTTCCCAGAACTGGCGGCGCGTCACGGGATCCACACCGCCCGTCGGTTCGTCGAGAAATACGATACTCGGCTCGTGAAAGATAGCGAGAGAAAAGGCCAGCTTCTGTTTCCAGCCCAGAGGCAGACTTTTTACCATCGTCTTACGCTCCGTCTCGAAACCGAGTTCTTTCAGCAGTTCGGTTATTTTCTCACGCACTTTCTTTCTCGGCATACCGTAGATGCCGCCGAAAAGCACGAGATTTTCCTCTACTGTAAGGTCATCATACAGGGAGAATTTCTGCGACATATATCCGATATGCCTTTTTACGTCCTCGTATTGGGTTGCGACATCATACCCGGCTACCGTAGCTTTGCCATCGCTCGGTTGCGAAAGCCCGCACAGCATACGCATGGCGGTTGTCTTTCCGGCGCCGTTGGCTCCGAGGAAACCGAAGATTTCTCCTTTATGCACCTCGAAAGTCACGTGGTCGGTAGCCGTGAAGTTGCCGAATCTCTTTGTCAGCCCTTCGGCCTTGATTACAATTTCATCTGTCATGGCTCTATTCCTGAAGGTTCATAAAACAGTCCTCGATTGTAGGCTCGACAGCCTCAATCACAATATTCCGATGTCCGAGTGCGTCAAGCTGTTCGCGGAGTGAGTCTATTGTCAGCACCGACGGGTCAACGGTGGCATGATGGTTCTCACCGAAAGCGAAAGCAGTCTTTACACCCTTGATACCGCGCAGGTCGGTAAGGAGCCGGTGCATCTTGTCGGAGCGCACGGCCCAGAGTGTCTGAGTGTACGCCTTGATGATGTTGTCAGGAGTGTCGATAGTCAGAAACTGTCCTTCCTGTATAAGAGCGATGCGGTCGCACTGCACCGCCTCGTCCATATAAGGGGTTGAAACGATTATGCTCAGTTTGAAATTCTTTTTCAGTTTCTGCAACATTTCCCAGAATTCCTTGCGGCTCACCGGATCGACTCCGGTTGTAGGCTCGTCAAGAAAAAGCACATGGGGTGCGTGTATCAGGGCGCACGAAAGCGCGAGTTTCTGTTTCATGCCGCCCGACAGTTTGCCGGCCTTGCGTTTCTTGAACGGTTCAATCTGACGGTATATATCTTCTACCAGATGGTAGTTTTCTTCTATGGTGGTGTTGAATACAGTGGCAAAGAACGACAGGTTTTCCTCTACCGTCAGATCCTGATACAGAGAGAAGCGTCCCGGCATATATCCGATGTGCTGCCGTATCTTCTTGTAATCCTTTACCACATCAAGACCATCGACCACGGCGGTGCCGGAGTCTGCAAGGAGCAGGGTCGTGAGAATACGGAACAGCGAGGTCTTTCCGGCTCCGTCGGGGCCTATCAGTCCGAATATCTCACCTTCTCCGACATCGAAGGTAACTCCTTTCAGAGCCTTTACCCTTCCTTTGTCGTAGGACATCTTGAGGTTATCCACGCTTACTATTGCCATAGCCGGGAGATTTATAATTTTACATCGCCATACATTCCACGTTTGATAAGACCGTCATTGTGGACAGTTATCTTTATGGCATAGACGAGATTGGAGCGTTCATCGCGCGTCTGGATAGTCTTGGGGGTAAATTCCGCCTCGCTGCTTATCCATGAAACCGTACCTTCATACTCCTTGCGCCCGTTCTCGCCCTGATCGGCATAGACTTTTACCTTCTGTCCGATTTTAAGACCGGTCAACTGGTCTGCGGTAACGTAAGCCCGCAGTTTCATGTCCGACACATCGGCCACTTTGAACAAGGCACGTCCCGGTACGGCAAATTCTCCTGCCTCGGCATATTTTGACAGGATAATGCCGTTGATAGGCGATGTTATCACAGCCTGCTGCATCATGTCATTTACCTGTCCTATCTGGGCGTCAAACCCTGCCGACTGACCGTCTATGCTCTGGTTTGCGGTGGATACCTGCTCGTTTGCAGCCGACAGTTGCTGTTGAAGGGTGGCAATCTGATAGCCAATGTCATCCACCTGTTTCTGAGTGGCGGCTCCATCTTTAAGCAGAGCCTTGAAACGTGCCTGTTCCGACTGGAGGTTGGCGATTTGCTGACGCAGTGCGGCAACCTGCGTGGCTGTATTGAGCCTGCGGCTTGTGGCAGCGTCCTTGCCGGCGTTGAGCTGCTGTTTCTTCAACACGAGCTGGGTCATGTCGAGTTCGCCGAGAGGCTGGTTGGCGGCGACGGTCTGTCCTTCCTCTACATTGAGCGACACGATTTCGCCGGTTCCTCTGGAGGAAACTATGACTTCGGTCGTTTCAAACACTCCTGATGCATCGTAATCGACATCTTTGTTCCCACAGGCAGTAAGCACCATTGCCGAAACTGCCGACATAAGGATTATTGACTTTTTCATATCGTTTGTATTTTTAATTGTTCGTAGTATATTTAAGGTCATAATTCTCTTTGAGCATCAATATGGTATGCGTTGAGAGGTCTATGCGCGACTGATTCTCGCGGGTAATCTCCTGTAGAAGATTGTTGGTGTCGATGATGCCGTGTTCAAGTTTTGATTCGGCTGCACGGCGCACATCGCTCCGCAACGATACTATCTCACGGTCATCCGCAATAAGCTGCCGGTATTTGACAATGCCGTCATTTTGCTGTATTTCGAGCAGATGATTGTTGAAAAGGAAAGTTTCCCGTGATGATTCCACCAAATTGCGCCGGGTATTGAGTTTTGCCCGGTCGTTCTTCCGCGTATATAATGCGCCTATGTTCCATGACAGCCGGACACCGACCATTCCGTTGAGTTTCCATGTGCGGTTGAACATCGCGTCGAACTGGTCATAACCGGGATAACCGTAATATCCCTGTGCGAACACGCTCAGTTTCGGAAGCAACCGGGCGTTAAGCAGACTTTCCTGCGCGTTGGCGAGTTCTATCTGTGTGTCGAAAAGGTGGAGTTCCGGACGGTTGTTGCCCTGTGAGGACACTGCTACGTCCTGCGGCATCGCAAGGTCTGTGACCTCCTTGCCGATGAACACGGCAAGCATATCCGTGAGGCTTTTTCTTGACGAGGAGAGTTCAGTTGCCTGTTGCTCCGCCTTCAGTTTTTCAGCCATAACCGTATTGACATCGCTCTGCATTGCAATCCCGTGTGAAAGCATGGATTTCAGCTTGTCGAGATTGGACTGGAGCAGAACTTGCAGATCCTTGTTCAACTGTATCTTCTCATCAAGGAGTAGAATACCGAAATAAAGGTCGTTTATCCGTTGACGGATTGCGTAGAGGTCAGTGGCGGTCTGTGCGGTCTGCACTTCTCCTTCAAGTCGTGCCACGTTCTTCTGCCCGCTTATCAGGCCGCCGTCATAGACAGTCTGGTTGATGTCGATGCCGATTCGGTATTGGTCTTTCCGCAATCCTTTTACATCATAACCCTGCTGTCCGAGCATTTTCTGCAACGGGTCGGGCAGTGTCATTACATCGCTCTGGTATGTTGCCTGCGCCATTGCCGAAATCTGCGGGAGCCATCCTTTCGAGATATTGCTCACCGTGTAGTCGGTGGTCTGCCTTATCAGGTCGTACTGTTTTATGAGCGGATAATTCTCCTGGGCCAGCCGCTGACACTCGTCCAGCGTGACCGTCTGTGCCTGCGCCAGTATCGGCAGGAGCATCAGAATGAAAAATGCTGTGATATGCTTCATATTATTATATGTTTTAGTTTCACACTGCAAAGTTAGGGCGACATTACGAGGTTATTATGTCGAAATCCGGACAATAATTCCTGATATTGTACGATTGTATATTTTTATTTGGAATTGTTCAAAATTTTATGTCTAACTTTGCCGCAAAACAATACAAACACCATAATGAAAGCAGGCGTATTAAACGATTTCTCATTGCAGACGACCGATTTCAGCAGTCTTGAAAACCTGCCGGATATGGCTTTTGTGAATGAGTATTTCGGTATGGTACTTAATATCGGACCATACCGTGACAATTTCATAAGGGTCGGGCAACCATACCGTTTTGTGGAGGGTCGGATACTGTGGGTCACGGGTGGAAGTGCCGATTTTGAACTGACGCTGGATGAATACCATATCGAGAAAGGCGACATCATATTGTTGGCTCCGGAATCCATAATGGAACTGAAATCATGCAGTAGTGATTACTCAATGATGGGCATTATATATAAGGAGAACATACCTGTCGGTAATAATCTTATCATTCATCCTGAGGAAAATGACTGGCATGAAACCATGCGGCTCGCAAATATTCTGTGGGATATTGCACGTATCACCCCCTTTAGACGCGAAACGGTCAGCCATATAGTGTCGGCAATAATAAGCGACATACAGGACATAAACCGTGCTGAGCAGGAATTGGCTCCCAAGAAGAGGAAGACCCGTCATGAGCTGGTGTTCAGCAAGTTCAAGAAACTGGTAAACGAGCATTGCGGCCGACACCGGGCTATCCCGTTCTATGCCGATGAGCTTAACCTTTCGCCTCACTATCTGTCAAGTCTTATTATGAAGCTAAGCGGTAAGAGCGTGATGTATTGGATTAACCGCGCCACATTGATACAAGCGAAAGTATTGCTTAAAGACAAGGACATACTTGTCAGCGAGGTTGCCGACAGCCTGAACTTTCCGAGCCAGACCGCTTTCGGGTACTTCTTCAAACGCGAAACCGGCATGACTCCCACCGAATACCAGAAAGCCGACTAAAATCTTTTTGCCAACTGCTTAATTCTTGCGCAGTGCCGTGGACGAATTTCATCGCCGTAACTACGACCGCGCCGGGCGGCAATTTCGCCACCTCCTCTTTTGCTGCCTCCATGTTATCAACGGCTATCAGTTCGTAGCCGTGCTTGACAAGCAAGCCCGACATAAGCCGACAGTCGGATTCGGAGGCATCTACAATAAGTACCTTATTCATTCGGATTTATTATATTGATGGATAATTATTTATTATCAAAAAATCGGAAATGACGATGATGATTCATCATCACTTCCGATAGAACAGCATTATCGTTACAAAAATGCAAGATAACCTGTTATGTCGTATTATTAGGAGTTGCCTGATAAGAATAGTTCCTTTACATTGTCCCCCTTATTTTCAAAGAAAGAATAGCAGATTTCAAAAACAGACTTTCGCCAATGGGGTCTGATTGCCTATCACTCTGTCACCCAATTCCACATAGACGATGTAATCGAGGGGAACAAATACGTCCATACGTGAACCGAATTTGATAAAGCCGAGAGGTTTATTCTGTATTGCCCGTGAGCCGGGTTTAGCATACGTCACTATCCTTCTTGCGATGAATCCTGCGATTTGACGGAACATAATGATGTGGTTATGCTCCGTTCTGACAACTGTTGTGGTGTGTTCGTTGTCTTTCGATGATTTTGGGAGCCAAGCCATCAGGAATCTACCGGGGTGATATTTTACATATTCTATATTGCCGCCAACCGGAAACCAGTTCATATGGATATTGGTAAGCGACATGAATACTGAAATCTGCATCATTTCACAATGCAGATATTCATCTACACAAACTTTTTCAATGGCAACCACCCGACCGTCGCAGGGAGAAAAAACGAGGGTGGGATCATTTATCAAAACTCTCTTCGGTTCTCTGAAAAAAGTTATTATATAGAGCCATAGGAACAAAATAAAAGCACTGAAACCGGAGAACAGCACTGTTGTCCTATGGTTGACAAAGAGATAAAAGGCTGCTACCCAGCAAAACAGAAAGAATAATCCTGAGACCAAAATTATTCTGTGACCTTCACGATTTATCCTCATAATGTTTATCTTACTTGTTCAGACGAACAATCTCACCGTCTGCCGGAATTATCAGTTTTTCAGGAGAAACCTTGAATTTGCGTGCTTCCTTGCGCAATACATCGCGGGTAGTCATGCAGTGGCCAATGGCATCCATGTGAACGGCGATAACAGGAATTTCACCGCTTTCCTGAACCAATGCCATTGTCTGACGCTCGTCCATGATTATCGGAGTGGCTTTCCAATCTTCCTGGGGAGGCATGATTGCACCGCCCGAGTTAACCACAATATAGTCCGGTTTATATTTCAGAATATTGTCATAGATTCCTTGCGTCCATACCGCATCGCCGATAACATATATTATCGGCTGATTCTCAGCTTTCAGCACATATCCTGAAGCCGCGCCCATATTGGCGAGCATACGGCCCGTGCCATGCTGGGCTTCGGTGCGGATAATGGTGATTCCGTCATGGATGATGCTGTCGCCGACTGCGGTTGTGTTCCAGAAGTTGTTGTCAAGAAGCATCTGCTTGTTCTCGGGCTGAACGAAGAATGGTATTTCCTTGTCAATCGCTTTTATGGCGGCATTGTCGAAGTGGTCGTCATGTCCGTGGGTAAGCAGAACGAAATCTACTCCGTCAACGATTTCTGATACAGGCATGGGTAAATCCACGGAAGGGGTGACACCATTTCCGGCCCAGCTCCCAAATGCACCTTTGGGAGACAGCATCGGGTCAAGCAGAATTTTTTTGCCGTTGTAGTCTATAAGCAGGGTAGCGTTTCTTACGAGTCTGATTTGAGGGGCATCTGCGGCACTCTGCGCGAAAGCAAAGAGGCACATGACAGACGCGAACAATGTCAATGCTATGCGTTTCATATCCATATACATTTGATTTATGATTATCAAATGCAAAATTACTACGGAAGAAACGCTCCGACACTACCAATCAACTATCCGTTACTGCCAATTTGATAACCAGCGAGAAATTCGCTTATGGTCTGACCGGTCTGTGCCTTGAAAAAGCGCATCATGTGGTTCGGCTCAGAGAAATGCAGTTGAAAGGAAATCTCCTTTATGGACAGTCCGGAGTAAAGTAGCAGGTTCTTTATTTCATCAAGCATCCGATGTCGTATCATTTCTGTGGCTGTCAGACCGAATTGCTCCTTCACACTTTTGTTGAGGCATATTCTGCTGACCCCGACCAGTTCGGCATATTCATTAACCGTGAGATTCTTTCCGACGTGAAGTTCAAGAAGCTGCTTGAACTTGTAGGCATAGTTATTTTTAGGAACATTGAACGGCAGGTTATATTCTCTTGCATATCTTCTGTTGATTTTCAACAGAAGGGAATATAGCGAGGAAAGCAGCATGTGGTAGCTGTCGGCGACAGGATGGGTCTGTTCCTCAATCATGTCGTCAATATATGAAAAATACCCCTCTATATCTTCGGCAGACACCTCAAGCACTGGCGGTGTGGATGTCGGATAGCTGTATAGCAGACGATAGACAAAATACTTGTCGGATATAAGCTCGTTGATGAAATCCTCCTGAAAGAACACAAACCGATAGTCCAGAGTATCGGGGTCAAGTTTCCATTGACGGCGCATGAACGGCGACACGACCAGAATCATGTTGTCACGGAGTTCAATATCCTTGTCTTTTATAACTATAGTGCCGCTTGCTTTCTTGAAGAAATAGACGTGTTCTTCCTATCAATGTGATTGAAAACAAACTCGAACAGATACTGCTCACCGGTGGAGAAGACCGTCTTAACGAATATCGCGATGAACTGAGAACTGTTGCCGAAGAATTGGGGATGCAGACGGAGTTTGCCAAAATCAACAGTATAATTTCCGCATTGCTCTCAACTCATGACGCTGGGGTGCTGTCAACTGCCTCTGCAAAAGCACTTGCTGTCGGCAATCCGTTTGACCAGACAAGGGTTGAACTCTTTGAAGTGCTTTTTGATGCGATAAAAGACCGATATTTTGTTATCCGCAACAATCGTAATACTGATGAGGAATCGTTCCGGCTATTCTCATTCTTCGAGAGTTATTTTTCCAATTATATAGAAGGAACTGAGTTTGAGATTGATGAAGCAAAAGCGATTGTTGACTCCGGTATCCCTATGCCTCGACGCGATGAGGATTCACACGACATACTCGGAACATTCAAGGTATTGTCCAACCGTGCCGAGATGATGAAGACGCCGACATCGCCCAAAGAATTGTTTTCGATTCTTAGCCACAGACACAGCATCCTACTTGAAGGCCGCCCCCACATGAACCCCGGCATTTTCAAAACGAAGAACAATCGTGCCGGAATGACGGAGTTTGTGGACTATCAACTTGTGAAAGGCACACTCTCGCAAGGCTTCAAATATTATGCAGCCTTGACCGACCCGTTTGCGCGTGCAATATTCATGATGTTCATGATTAGTGAGGTGCATCCGTTCAATGACGGCAACGGTCGTATTGCTCGCGTGATGATGAACGCCGAACTTGTCCGTGCCGACCAATCGCGCATCATTGTCCCGACTGTGTTCCGAGAAGATTACATACTGGCTTTGCGAAAACTCACCCGCCACAAAGACCCGCTGGCATACATAAATGTGATGACCAAGCTCCATCAATTCAGCGATAATCTCTACGGCTCAGACTTTACAGAGCTGAAGAATTACCTTGCCGCCTGCAATGCTTATGAAGAGCCATCGCAAGCGAAGCTACAAATAATTGATAGAACAATCCTTTAAGTTTTTGATGTTTCTGCACCGAGTAGAGTGTCCCTGAAAAATGATATATAATGATACGTCGCTCGACTTAACTTCGGCAATAAACTCAAATTATTGCCGAAATTAAGTGCTGTAACAATGGCAGCAGAGAATACAGTGAAAAGGATTTGAACCCATGACCCCAGGCATCATGAGACCAAGCATTTTTAACAGTCTGTTGTATTGGCGATTGGAAAAGATTTTGTAACTTTGCATTACAGGAGTTGCAATCCTGTGCAGAACATTGAAGAATCAGCGTGATAGATAAGTGAGTCACCCGACCAACGGGTTGATAACTCGCTGATACTCACCATACAGCGTTGGAGTTTAACGGCTCCACGCGGATCACCAAGAAGTCCGAACTTCCACCGCAAAACGCTGAAAATCACTTGATTTCCAGCGTTTTTCATTTTGCCCTATCCGGCACAATATTTTCCATGGCGCAAAATTAGCGACTTAACAGAAACAGGATATTACAAAAAATCGGCAAAAACATCAGTTTTTACCGAAAACACAGAAATGGGTATTATGTCGGGTTATTCCCTGTATTCAGATGGATTCACACCGAGGTTGTTCCGGAAGTAGCGGCTGAAATATCGCCGGTATTCTTACATAGGCGAATTTCAATATTCCACACTATTATCAGACTTTATATCTTGCCCATATAACCCCGTTTGAGAATGTTTTCACTTCTTTCAGTTTCAGTGTATAAGGTATATAGTGCGCGTAATCGGAGTCAAGATCGAATAGCGAAGGTTGCCCGATTCGTCCATCGATTCCCGGGGCTATCATGGCACTCAATTCATCGATGAGTCCTGACGTCAGGAATGCTCCGTTGATTTTTCCTCCTCCGACAACCGCAACTCTTTCGATACCGAATTCATCCGAAAGTATCTCCATCGCACGGGGCAGGTCTACAGATGTCTTACCTGTCGCTATGTAAGATATGCCGAGTTGTTCCAGATATGCCAGATATTCCGGCGACACCTGTTCGCTGATAATGCAGATACGTCCGCCATTGTCGCAGTTGTCCCACTTCAGCGTTCCTTTTGTGTCAATGGAAATGTTGTATTTGCCTGACCTGGATGCAATATGAAATTTCTCTGCATCTATGCTTGATGACGATTTCGGCATAAAGTCATCAAAGCCGCAATAATGTATCTGATATGAATGTTTGCCTTCGACGAAAGCATTGCACCTGAGAGAGTCAAGGGCGGTGTAATATTCGTCACCGCTGATTTTATCCACCATGTCGCAGGTTATACGTCCGTCGACCGATTGCATCATGTGGCAAATGATATATGGTCTCATAATTTGTTGATTTATAGATTTTTGATGAATTTTGCAGGAACGCCGCCCACGACAGTAAGCGGCTCCACATCTTTTGTCACTACTGCGCCGGCTGCGATTATCGCTCCGTCGCCTATCGTCACTCCCGGAGTTATGGTGACATTCGCCCCTATCCAAACATTCCTGCCTATATGTATAGGTCTGAATGTCATTGAGCCCCGTTGCTCCGGATCCTGATCATGGTTTATTGTAGCCATCATGCAGTTGTGGCCTATCAGAGTGCCGTTGCCTATAAAAATCCCTCCCTGATCCTGAAATTTGCAGCCCATGTTGATGAACACATTCTTTCCAAGATGCAGGTTTTTGCCATAATCGGTATAAACGGGAGGAAACAGCCCTACCGAACTGTCAATCTCCGAGCCGGTGAGTTCCGACAACAGTATGCGCAATTCATCGGGCGTGTGATAGCGGCTGTTGATTTCCATTGTAATACGTATCGCATCCTGTGAGGCCCGGTGCATGAAATTGTGTTCTTCCGAGCCACTGGCTACAGTTCGGTGTTGCGCTATATAGGCATTATAGTCCTGTGGGGTCATATATGGTCAGTTATTGGAATAAAATTCGTTTCTGAAAGCACTCGGACTTTTGCCGGTGACACGCTTGAACAGTCGTGTGAAATGCTGCGGATACTGGAATCCGAGGTCATAGGCAATGACGCTTATGTCATTGTCTGTGGTGGCGAGACGTCGTTTTGCCTCGGTTATAAGTCGCAGCGAGATGATTTCCTGCGGAGTGCTGCCTGTCTCACGTTTTATAAGGTCACCGAAATATCCGGGTGTAAGGTTCGCTTTTTCCGCAAAGTATGAGACTTTCGGGATTTCCGTCAGGGCTCTGTCGCCGGAATAAATCTCTGCCAGCTCCTTTTCAAAATTGGCCACAACCGATGAGTTGATACTATGACGAGTTATAAACTGGCGGTCATAAAACCGGCTGAGATATTCGAGCAATACCTGAATATTCGCCGATATGAGATCGGCGGAATGTATGTCGACCGGATGTTCGGTTTCTTCTCTGATTTTGTCGAGGCAATCCAGGAAAATCGCTTTTTCTCTCTCCGACAGATGCAGGGCTTCTTTCTGCGAGTACCGGAAATAACCGAATTTACCAATTTTTTCGGCAAGAGGCGTACCGCAGAACAGGTCAGGATGAAACATCAGTCCCACCACATCGGGCGCAAGCGGTTCGCCGCTGCTGTCGACGTCAATGACCTGTCCCGGGGAAAAACATACTATGGTTCCTTCCTGATAATCGTAGTAATCGCGCCCGTATTTCAAAGAGCAGTTTACTCCGTTTTTCAGATACAGGGCATAGACGCCATAGACCATTCTCAGCCTGTCGAATCGTTTTGTCGCTTTCTTCAGGTCTATGACAGTCACGAGCGGGTGATACGTCGTAAGTCCGTATATCCGGTTATATGCGGCAATGGAGTCTAATTTTACGGTTTCGGTTGTTTTCATGCCGCAAATTTAATCATTAAAAGTCTAATTTTCATCGTCATCTTGAATGATGGTAGGCTTCGCCATAATAATGGTAAGTGCGACGGTCGGATTATATCTAATTTTGCACTCGTAAAATTATCATCAGAAATATGAAAACAGGAATCAAGTTTATCGTTTCGGCAATCCTTATGCTGACAGCTGTTGCCTCTTTCGCGTCATGCTCGCCTAAGAATTCGTCGGAAAACAATCCGGTAAAAGCAACGGACCCGAAAATACTTGTGGCGTACTTCTCCGCTCAGGGACATACGAAAGCGGTTGCCGAGAAAATAGCATCAGTTACCGGAGGTGACATATTTGAGATAGTGCCCGTCAACATCTATACGGAAGAGGATCTTGACGGATGGAACGAAAGTGCCCGCGGAACCCGTGAGTCGAAAGACCGCAGCACACGTCCGGAAGTAAAAAACAAGTTGGAAGATTTCGAGAAATACGATACGGTCTATCTCGGTTTCCCGATATGGTGGTTTACGGCTCCGACGATTATCAACACATTTCTTGAGCAGTATGATACCGACGGGAAGACCATAATCCCTTTTGCCACTTCCGGCGGAAGCGAATACGGAGATACTGAAAAAGACCTGCGTGTTTCAGCTCCTAAAGCTATTTTCAAACCCGGCAAGGTGCTTAACGGTATGGACGGGCAGCAGATAAAAAATTGGATTGACGGTTTGAAATAGCAATACCGGTATGCAGACAAATGTTCTCAAGACGTTCCTGATAATTCTTTCATTGACGGCAATAATGACAGCAACCGCCCAAAACAAGCTTTACATCACAGTCGGAAGTCGGGCTATTTCAGTGAGTTTGGCCGACAACGAGGCTTCCCGCAGTCTGCTTCAACTTCTGTCAGAAGCACCTATGACAATCAGCATGACTGATTACGGAGGCTTTGAAAAGGTCGGAACTCTGCCGCAGTCCTTACCCGCATCCGATACATGGATTACAACCGTTCCCGGAGATATAATGTTGTATCAGGGACGTAATATGGTCATATTCTATGGAGCGAATGCATGGAGTTACACACCTCTTGGCAGGATTGACGGAGCGACGGCGGTTGCTTTGAAAGAATTTTTGGGAAACGGCAATGTGGAGGTGACATTATCCGTGACTCCGGTCTCAGGAATAGACGAAGTGGAAGCCGACAGACATAACGAAACCGTTATCTATGACCTTAACGGAAATCCGTTGAGAGAAGTCTGCAATTCAGGCTTATATATAATAAACGGCAAGAAAACATTCATAAAAAAGTAACTAAAGACATGAACAAGACAATTATAACGGCAGTATTATGTATGGCATCATTCACTGTCGCAAATTCACAAGATATGAATAATCCCAACACAAACACATCCCTGGCTCCGACGGAGCATCTGCAACTGACGCAGGAATGGGACAAGACATTCCCTAAGAGCGAAAAGGTGGAACATTGCAAGGTGACTTTCGTCAACCGTTACGGCGTGACTCTCGCAGCCGACATGTACACGCCCAAAAGCGCGGAAGGCAAACTGCCGGCAATCGCTATAAGCGGGCCTTTCGGCGCAGTAAAGGAACAATCGAGCGGCCTGTATGCGCAGCAGCTTGCCGAACGCGGATTTCTGACAATAGCCTTTGACCCTTCTTTTACCGGTGAGAGCGGAGGTGTGCCCCGTCGTGTGGCGTCACCTGATATAAATACCGAGGATTTCTCCGCTGCCGTTGATTTCCTGTCGGTTCAGCCTGATGTGGATGCCGACCGTATCGGCATACTCGGCATTTGCGGCTTCGGAGGTTTCGCAATAAATGCAGCCGCCAACGATCCGCGCATAAAGGCCACGGTAGCTTCTACGATGTACGACATAAGTCGATGCACATCCAACGGCTATTTCGATGCCGACGACAATCCCGACGCCCGTTATAAAATGCTTGAGGCAATGACCGCACAGCGTACCGAGGATTACCGTAACGGCACCTATAAACGTGCCGGAGGAGTTGTTGACCCGCTTCCCGCCGATGCCCCGCAGTTTGTGAAAGACTATTATGCCTATTACAAGACTCCGCGAGGATTTCACCCGCGTTCGGGCAACTCTACCGACGGATGGAATTTTACCTCGAGCCTTCCGTTTATCAATTTCCCGTTATTGAGCCGCGCCGGTGAAATCAGCAATGCGGTGATGGTCCTGCACGGTGAGAAAGCACATTCGCTCTATATGGGAAAAACAGCCTTTTCAAAACTACACGGCGACAATAAGGAACTCCTCATCGTTGCCGATGCCAACCACTGTGACCTCTACGACAATCTCGAGAAAATACCGTTCAACCAGATTGCCACATTCTACGACACTCAGATGAAATAAATCAATTGATGTCTGGTGTTATAAATACCGGTTACAGCGGAACCTCTATATTAACCACGGGCTGTCGATTAGAAGTCTTGTGTGTGCGACATCCCTGTCGCAATCTCACAAGGCGTATGAGGCAGTCGGTGTTCAGCCGGCTCCCATAGTCGGCGTGCGGTCGGATGGTGTCAGTGAGGCCTGTTTCGCCGTCTCCCTCCGACGGCATAGCCGACGGCAACACCGTGAGCCGCCACGCCTCCAATGAAAATACTATGAGCTATTGTGGTCTTTTCCCATTGAAAGGCACCGCTTATACTTTTTTAGAAATCGCGGTTATAATCGCAAAAATTTGTACCTTTGTATTCTCTTAATCGTGATTTCTTGTATGGCAGGGGTACTGTCAACAGTATCAATACGTATAGGCGTGTTCCCAAAGATAATCCTCTTGTCCAAGATATCCGGCGGATCCCGTTATTTCCACATCATCATGATGCTGCCCGCGCATATTAGTATGCCTCCGGCTATAACCCTTGGCGAAACAAGCCCGGGAAGGACCACACAAACGGCTACCTACCCGACAGCTCATATCACCCCGGGCATCTCATGCCGTTACGGAAGGTTTTCAACATGCTATGACTTTGGCTTACATATGCTTAAATCAAAGGTTAATGGTTGTTAAGCACAAGACACGCGTAATGATAATATATTAAATTTGCCGCGCAAAAGACAACCACATAAACACACAGCAGCAAACTATTATAACCCGATATCGAATATGACTACCAACCGCGTCGCAGACAATATACTTCAGACAATAGGACAGACACCGATGGTTCGTATAAATCGGCGCAGCGATGTCGGCAGCCATAAAAATCGCAGAACAGATAAATACAGGCAATATAGTCGTGGTGTTTCCCGACCGTGCTGAGAAATACCTCTCCACACCGATGTTCAATATCTAAACCGCCATCCCAGGGAACAGGCCCTCCGCGATATTCAGAGGCTAGAGCGGACCCTTTCCACAATCCTTCTGACGGCAGGATGGAGAGGGGCGGCATTCTCCGGAGCCTCGACTTCGGAGACTCCGACATCCGGAAGCTCCTTCTTGAGCCGCCTGCCTTCCTCGTCGGTCAGGAATTCCCTGTCTGTAGGATAGAATTCCACATAACTTCTGACATCCACGGGCGAAGAGCTGCCGAAACTCATTTTAAACAGTTTTCCACGTGCCAGCATGTTTACCGACATCGAGACCTGCTTCAGGTCGACGGGGCCAACCTTATTGCCGTCGGGAGTGCTGAACACATAGTTTGTGCTCACATCAGTGAAGTCAGCGGTAAGCCCGAGGAGCTTCAAGGCCCCGGGTGAGGAGACATGGTCTTTCTCATCTGCCAGTCCATCGCCATACCATCGCGTGACATCCTCGCTTTTCCACCATACGATTTTAGGATAATACTTGCCCATGATCGTATCGCAGGCAAAGGTCTTCTCCATGACGGCATGCGGTGTTTCTTTTGTCGGAGGCATCATACCGTAGCGGTCGCCCCAGAGCATGAATTCATATTCATGCTCTGTGCTGACGCTGTCGAGTGCTGAGGAATCAGTCATTCTCACATAGGTCTTCGATGCCAGGATGCGTGCTTTGCGCCAGCCTTTCACCTTGGATTTCTCTACAGGTACCAGATAGTCTACGATACTCTCCCTGAAAAGAGTCACCGAATCGGATGAGCCCAGCACGGAGGTCACCTCGCGCATGTAACCCTTTAGATGGAGCAGGGGCCTGCTCCCCGCCACGACCTCTATTTCGGGAAGCTCATAGTCTTGGCGCACCATTCTCACGTCCGCCTCGGGCTCTGCCGTGATCTCCATAGGCTCAAATCCCACATAGCTGAAGGTCACGGGGAAGAGACCGGAGGAGAGCCGGGGGATCTCGCCGTTCTTATCCGTCATGCCTACGACATTGCCGGAGCGGTCGGTGATAGATGCCAGAGGCAACGGGGCATCGGAAGATAGATCAAGTAGCCTGTGGGCGCTCAGGTTCAGGGCCAGAATGGCAGATGCGGCAATCGCCGTCAATCTAAGTATGTTTCGTTTCATAAGGAAGATGTCATTATGGGAAATCCTACAGGAACTCCCTCATTGTTTCGTGATGCATATTGCCGTAGCCGGCGGCATTGTAGATATGAGGGTGCGAGCCTTTGGTGCCCCGCACCGTCTCATAATAGAGGTCTCTGAGGCTTATATCCGGATTTTTCGAGACCTCATCGCGGAAAGTGCGGGTAAAGCCGTTGGAGAGCCACACATTCATGTCGTTGTCGTAGACGTCGGCCTTCGACGGCTCGTTGGGAAGGGCGGCCGTAAACGCGAGCACGCCTGGGATGCCCTCCAAAGCCTCGCCTACTGTGCCCGAATAACAGGCATCAAGCACGAACAACAGCTTCCGGTAACGGTTTCCCGAATGGAGAGCGGCCACCGTTCCCCGTATGTCTGATGCCTTCACATCGTCGTAGGAGCCCCACATGAGGGTGTTGCGTGCGCCGTGGCCGCACCAGAACATGACGATGTTGTCGTTTTCAGTAGGATTTATGACGTGTCTAAGCCTCTCGGATGCCTTGCCGCTCATTATGTCCGCGATATCGCCGACATTGATTTCCGAGGGCTTATAATCCACCGCCACATCGTGATAGAGGTTTTCTCCATCTGGAGTGACCCGCACATTGCCGGGAATCACATTCCGTGAGTCAAAAGCGATGTTGTCTTCCATGATCAGGATGATGTGGTCGTCGTCGTATCCCGCCGACTTCAGCATCTGGTACATGGCAAGCGCGTCTGCCTGATGCCGGTAGTTGAGCCATGTGTCGGAGGCGCCGACCACCACGGCAAATCTGTCATGCAGCTCAGGATATTGCAGATCCCTCTGATTCTCATCGAAAGTCTGCTGATGGGATGCCGCCCATTCCCAGGCCTGGGTAGAGGATATGCTCCCGTCGCGACCGTTGAGGGTGAGATATTCCAGAGTAGTATATTCTCCGCCATCAAGCACCCAGTGGGCATAGAACGTGCCTGTGACGCTGTTGTGCAGTTTCTCGTCCCATGTCCAGTCGCCCGTCACGCCCCGGATGTCGGGCGACTCTCCGGCAGCAAGCCGCGCGAATGCGGGCTTCATGTCAGTGGCGGTCCATCCGTCGCACACCGACAGCTCCCTGCCGTCGACGATCCTCATGAGGGCATCGTTGAGTGTCTCCCCTTCCCTTTGGGAGAAAATGGAAAAGGCGGCAAGGAGCAGCGAATCGTATAGCTGGGCCTCTCCCGAGTAAGGGGCTGCACCGTAACGACCGATATAGGCACTCGTCCATCCGCTTCTCGGGTCGGCGGAAGGAGAGATGCCCTCATAACGGAGGTTGCCGATCCTGTCTTTCAAATCCGGGGAGTTTACGACATCTGAACACAACACATCCGGGAAATACAGATATTCCCCCTGCTTAAGCTGCGACTTCAGTCTTCCGATCTCGTTGTCGAGCGCCACGGCGTCGTTCTCAGACGAAGGAGCGAAAACCACAGCCTTGTCATACCACTTTCTTGAATCGACCAAGCTGCATACAGCCTCCCTTATGTCGTCCTCATCATCATATATGAAAGTCTCTTCCGGAATGAGGCCGAGCTCCGTGGCCTGATAGGCAAACCAGTCGCTGAACGACCTGCCGTAATCATCGTTGGAAGTAATCAGGGCCACCTTATGTTTCTCCGCTATTTTCGCCTGTGTCAGAAGTATCTCGCATTGCGTGATGTCGCTCTGCGTCAGAAACCAAAGGCCGTTGTGGCCGCCGTAGACACGCTGCATCTCGGTGGAAGTCACAACCGGCAGCAAGATGGGAATACGTCCTTCCACCTGCTGCGCCACCGTATATGCGCTGGCGGAATTAGCCGGCCCTATTATCAATGAGTACCCTCCTCCGGCTATCTCATCGGCGATTGCCGCCAGCCGGGAATCGTTCTCGTCAATCCATTCGATATCCAGGGAAATCCTCCTCGGGAGGCCGCTCTGAGCCTTGGCGATGTTGTCGAGCGCCCATAAAGCTGTCCGCTCCCAGCTGGACTTCCATTCCTGCGGACATATCACCGCTATCTTGCTGCGGCTCTGCTCATAACCGGCCGGTGCGGGCTCATCATTGCCACACGATGACAGACCGAGCACGAGCGACACCCACAGAATGAAAAATATTCTATTCACCGGCCTCATAGGCTTCCTCCTTTCTCAATGCCTCCTGAATCCAGGCGTGATAGATATCCTTCCAGTAGGAAGGATCTGAATAATATGACTCCCACACATCGTTGATCTCGTAGAAGAGCTGACTCAATCTGACTTGAGCGGCACCGTCGGCCATGCCGAAATCCCGATGGCCGGATATATCCTCACCGGAAATCCACCGCCTGACATAATCCCTGACCACCGATTTCACGTCAATGACAACGGAAAAAGGCACCCTCTTGCTCTTCATAGAGCAGTCCACATCCATGCCCGCTATAAGCAGAAACACGAAAGGGGTCTCGCGCGAATACTTGAAAAGACCGGCATTGCTCCCTTTGGCGAGGGGGAAAAAGAAATCATCGGGGTTTTCAGCCGCAAGCCGATAGAGGCTGTCGGGCATGGCGTAGCCGGAGGCATCTACGGCAAGATAGTGTGCGGCTATCTCTCCCGTGGGATTCGTTTCACAGTAGCCGGCCGTAAAAGCCCTGACGGCCTCACCGACAGCCGGATCGTCCTCACGGGCACCGACGATATGCACTTTTCCGCTTCCCTGCGCGAGACATCCCGACAGGTACGACACGCCGTAGCGTGAAATCCTGAACGAGCCCACATTGTCGGGCATGCCGGCACCATCGCTTTCAAACAGCAACACGGCCTGATTGTCGGAAAGCCGCATTCCGCTGGCCATGTCGTCATACTCATAATCGGATAGCACAAGCAGACGCCGCTTGCCGGTCTGCGCCGCCTTCCATTCCTCCGCCATAGCCTCGGCCTGAATGAGCGTGCGGGGCCGGAGAATCGAAAGCTCGAGGCCTGAATCTCCCACGCCGTCGAAGATGCCCGCCAAAGCCTCGTCGTTGTAGCTGTTGTCGCCCACACCGGAGAGGGGTGCCATCACGGTGATGTCGGGATATACGGCATCGGCACCGTCGAGCAGTCCATCCTCATTGCCGGAACAGGCGGCCATGAGGATGGAGGCAAGCGTGAGGATTGCTACCGATTTCACCGTATTTATCAGATAATTACGCATCAGAGCCATCTCAATATATCGGATATATCGTTTCTACAGAACCTTCATTTACTTTTATCAGTGAACACAGGTAGCACTCTATACTTTCTGTTCCCTTTCGATAGGCATAATCTACCTTATGTGTATTAAAAATACCATTACGAAGGTCTTCGACCGACAGTCTACGGGCTTTCGAATACCAGGTATAGTAGAACCAATACCGTACCTGATGCAGAGATAGATCCGTTCCGTCGACGCAGACATACTTAAGGGGATCTTGGCCCTCCATTATTAGCCTAAGCCTATCAATATGCTCGTTGTTACGGTTATGATTGTAGGTGTCAATCATCAGCTCCCTGTTTTTTTTCCACGCATCATAGATTGCTTTCCATCCTTCCAGCGATACTAAATCATAATCAAAATAGACCGTCTTCCAATGATCGGATTCGCCATACCAATGGGTATGTGTTGTAAAAATCGCCAGCTGTGCTCCGGTTTGTATTACAACACCTTCCCTCTGGCTATTGCATACGCTACCGCCCTTCTTCACAAAAGGACATGTGAATCTGACTAAATCACCCACAGAGAATCTTGTACTGTAATTGTCGCCGAAAGAGGCTTCGGTCCTGTAGAGGACAGTGTATCGCGGGAGATTCTCAAACGCGACAGTCACCTTGGCCACGACGCCGTCACCCTGAGAGGCTTCAAATCTCACATATCCAAGGTCTCCTAAGTCGACAGAGACGCCATCGGAAGTACGATTGATGAAGCGCGCCTCCCTTTCGTCGGAAGGCAGATATCTTTCAAAATCCACAAGGGCGGATTCGTAAGTCTCCGCTATTTCACTTCTTTCGCTTGGCTTCGCCTCGTCGAGCACACGTCCTTTCGACGGTTGCGACGACTGGAAGAAATTGCCTTCGAGAGTTGAATAGGCCTCTTGTTGGGCAGTCAGAACGATATCTTCGCCTTCGCCTGCGGAAGGCTCCTCAGGCTTATTATCGGAACAGCCTGCCGACAAAACGCACACAAGAAAAAACGTCAGACTCCTGACAATGCGTTTTGTAAAGTTTGATTTCATAGAATTCTTATTTATCATAGTTGTCTTTTGCATCCTTATAGTTTTCATATCGGTAGTAGCTTGTGCGGAAGAGGCGCAGCGGGAAGAAGTTGTTGTTGCCGGTTCCAAGCGCCACCGTGTTCCACCGGTAATTACCGTCAAGAGTCAGTGCGCTCCCGGTCATGGAATTGATGTCGGTCTTGAAAATCAGATAGCTCTTGTCGGTGTTGTGCTTCTTTTGTTGTTTGGTCTTCGCTACGCCGTCGATGCCGCCGAGGCCGTAGAAACCTTCGTATTGCGCGTCAAAACCTGTGAGCTGACCTTTAAGAAGGTACCGCGTCTCGTATCCTATATACTCCGTAAGGTTGTCGCGGTCGGCATGGGTCGGGAAATACCACATTTTAGGCCGTCCGTAGATATCGTCCAGAGTGTTGCCTATGCCGGCCGGTGCCTCCGTGTGGTGCGTCTCACTGTTTACCTGTACCCATACTTGACCATCTTCCTTCCACCACTCTCTATAACGGAAACTGTTTCCGACATATACTCCGCTCTTGATTGAGGAGGTTATGTTGCGGCGCGTCCAGTATCCGGAGCCGATCTTCACTATAGGCAGGCCGATGATTCCCTTCGGCTTCCAGTCCATGGCGATGGAACGCCTCAGGTCGAGGCCGAGCGAGGTGAGATAGATGTTTCCATGTAGGTAATACACCGAATCAAGCCTGGTCGATGAATTTGTACCTTCCACGGGCAGCACATATACATCCCCCTCCGAAAACGTAAGCCACGCCGGACCGCACCCCTGGCCATCGCCCGGGAAAAGCCCCGTGCCATGGAACGGTTGCCCGTTCCTGATGGGATATATCACTGATATTCTTTTATTTCCTTTAAGCAAGGGAACGTATTCATTGCAGATTTCGAGTATCGGCGTCGCTTTATCGATATCCGACTGATTGGCATATACCACCCTCACAAGAGATTCGTCGGGAGAATCCTTGAAGTTCATGAAGTCCGCGCCTTCGATGCGGATGCCGTAATTGTCAAGTCCAGCCTTTGCGTCGTCGATGGAGTTGGGAGACTTCTGCGACTCCTGAATGGCGCACACAAAGAACAGATTGGCGAGATTCTGAGGGAAAATCGACCATATCGGCACAAGCTGCACGTTGATGGGGGCAAGCAGGTCCAGCTGACTCATGAAATCGCGCTTTGGCAGCGTCTGCGCCCAGCGGTAGATGTGGTCAGGGTTGATGTGTCCTTCTTTTTCACAGTCTTTGACTATGGCCTCGCGTGTGTCTTCCGTGCCGCCGGCCACCTTGAATGTCCCGGCATCGCTTACCGAGGTCGACAGCCCTTGAATCTGATTGTTGAGGGTATAGTCCGACGGCTCGCTATTGAAGAAATACTTGCGGAAATCGTCGGCGCGCATGTTCAGCTCGCCCACCATGGTCTTGTTGAACGAGACCGCGATGTCCATAGTCCCGCCGAGGTCGACATACGATACTATATGCGTGCCGAATTCCTTGAAAAGCGTGAACACATTTTCAGCGGTAGGGGCGGCGATAATGGCGTCGTACTGCTTCTTAAATTCGGGAGTCAGAATGTCGGTTTTGCCCTGGCCGACATACTGCATGACCTTGGAGATATCGAGCGACGAGCAGGCTGCGATGCGCTGGAGGTTGATGTAGGCATAGCCTGTCTCGTCCATCTTCGTATTGCCCGACTGCTCCTCGAAGCGGAGGATGGTCTTTTTGTTGCCTTTGAGACCGGTCTTTGTCTTTTCGACCGAGTGGGTCATAAGCTGCGACATCTCCGCGAGGGAGTTGGAAGTGAGGGTCTTTACATCCTGCACGTTGCGCGCCACTGTCTGCACAATCATCGGGTCGAGGGCCGTGGCGGCGTCGAAGTCTATCACGGCCGCACAGATGCTCGACTCGGAGTTGAGCTCGTTGAAAATGTTGTAGCCGCAGCCGGCATAACAGTTCAGGGCGCCGTTGTTGTCGTCATCGCTGAGGCCGCACTGATACACAGGAATCTCGATGCCCCCTTCGGCGACATCGCCTATTGTCAGCGTCCCGTGCCTGCCGCCCGTATCCTCATTGCGCTCCACATGGATTTCCACGTAGCCGTCGGAGCTGACGGTGTCGGCCATCAGTTCTATCCAGCTCCCTTCGGCAGTGACCTTTACGCCCGAGGGGATATAGTCCGCGCCGGTCACGGCGACGGCATGATACGCGGCACGGACCGGCAGACGGATTTCCGTGACATCCGCCACGAGTTGTCCGGGCGCGCCAGAAGTGTCGGGCAGGTCGCGGTCCGAACAGCCGGCAAAGAAGAGAAGCCAGGCAAGCAGCAAGAAGGGTATGGAGATATATTTAGTGTGGTTCATTGTTCCTTAAGTTCGGTTGGAATTATACTATAACGGTAGTTGTCGTTCCGCACCATTCGGTTAAGTGTGCCCTTTGAACCTAAGCCCGAATACGTATAGAAATCTCTCACACTTATTAATTCATCATAATAATAGGCGGGGATGAGATCTAAATTCCCGTTGTAGTACCATCCGGGCAGATTGGGTATGTCAGAATGGTTGTCTTTCAGATAAAATTTGTCGAACACCTTAAGTACCGAATATACATTCTTTTCTTCTGAATCAGAGCCGTCGGGATTCTTTTTTTCTGAAACAGAGCCGTCGGAATTGATGCTCCCGGCCCATTCATAGTCAGGCAGAATTTTAGTTTCACGCCATTCCTCTCCGGCTATATCGGGCTTCTCAAGAAACAACCGTCCTTTATATAAATACATACCTATTTCGGAATCACTGATTGAAGTTGAAAAATCCAGTTCTTCAACTTCATATCTGTCGTATAGCCATTTAACTCGGTACTTCCGTTTCCATGTGTCAACGGCAATGCCCTCCGTTATCTGTATCCTGTTTTCATATACCGGATACGTGACGTTTAATGATTGATCAAGTTCCGGAATGTATTCATCATATGTTGCAGCAACAACTTTTGATGGCGCTCCCGTTTGATCCTGTATTACATGCAATATCCCATCCTGAAGTCTATAACCGGGATGCATCCAGTACATCGGTTTTGGCAAATAGTCGAAATAAACTTCATTGCCTGCGCTATACTGTACGGTGAGTACGGCGCTGGTGAAGTTGAGGTCTCCGTATAGGTCGCGCATATCCTGTGCCGAAGCTTCCATCCTGACCTTTACTCGCTTGGCGAGGTCTTTGTCCGGGATAAACTCATATATGGGTGTCACAGCCATATCTATAAGTTCCGCACCTTCATCCCAGCCTTTGCCAACATACTTTACAAGGCTTTCAGCCCATGCGTTGTAGTTGGCGTAAGAAGCCTGGGCGTTCTCGAAACTCGGATTGGAGATGAGACGGTCGAAATGCGACAGGTCGCCTCCCCTGACCTTAAGGTCGATTTCGGCGGTCTTGAAGAGATTCCTGTAGGATGTCTGGTTGGAGAGTTTTTCTATACTCTCCATCTTCTTGAAAAAGAGGTTCACGGCATCTTTCGAGTATTCCTGCTCTTCAAGATATGTCGACACAAAGCGCTTGCTCGTCTTTACCGACAGATTGCAGGTGCCGCCGATATCCACGCGCGTCACCACATGGGTGCCGAATATGTTGAGGAAGGAGTCGATGACCGCCACATTCTCCCTGTCGGCCTTAAGCTTGCGGAGCGCGTAGCGGAAATTCTCGGAAAGCACCTCATCGGGATGTTCGCTCAGCTCACCCGGAATGTCCTCGTTATCGAAAAGCAGACCCAGCCGGATCTCTCTTTCCTGCGTCCGAAGACCGAGAGTGTTGTTCATTATCAGAGTGGAGTCGTTGATGGTCTCTATCAGGAAATGCTGCTTCCGCTTTTCACCCTGATAAAGCAGCAGGTCGGACGATACGGCCGCCTCAAAGGTGGTGCCGTGAACATAGTCGGCCACTCCGCGCTGCACGTATGAAGAATTTACCGTCTCAGTCTCGTCGCTTGTGATGCACAGGCGGTTGCGCTCGAGATAATCGAGATTCAGCACCTGACACATCACGTCGCCTATATTGCATTTCTCGCCGGATATGGCCTGATAGGAGAATCCGAGGGCGTGATGACGCATCATCACGCCGTTTTCCTGCGCCGAGCGCGAGCGTGAATACCAGAATTTCGACATGTCCGCTCCTGGAGGAGGGGCGGTGCCCTCCTCCGGGAGCAGATCGTCGGAGCATCCGGCAAGCAGCGACAGCGCCGCAAGCAGGACTACGATATGTCGGCTGCCAGCTTCATGCATGATCAGTAACCGCCGTTTTCGTTTTCAATCTGAAGCTGGACGTCAAACGTATACGGACATCCTCCATCCGGATTGTTTGGGTAGGCGTCCCAGAAATAGTGCATCACCTCATCAGCAGCTTTATCGCTGAAGAGCGTCCAGATCGGTGTGGGATAATAGCTGAGGCAGGTGACATTGCCCATCCTCACGGTCTTAGCCCAGTCGTTGAGTGTCTGCGTCACGATCTCGGGCGTGATCTTCGTGTCGGCATTCATGAGGCCGGCGAGATTCTCACCCATCTGGTAGGCCACATCGGAATCGCCCCCCTTGATCCTGTAGCGGAACGATGCCTCCTCAAGATGCGATTTCATGTAGTTGTCGTAATCGGCAGAGGCTTCGACATCGAGCGAGAGGAGGGAGTTGAGGCCTAATGTGAGGTCGCCGTGGATTTTCAATGTATCGGTGCCTTCCTTTCTTGCGAAATTATAGGTTAGCTCGGCAGAGGCACCCACGTCGGCGGTGCGTATATAAGCCGGGCCGAAAGAGTTGTCGAGCGCCTTGAGCTTGCGGAAGAGAGTGTTTTTGGTATCTTTGCTATATTTCTCATCCTTCGCAACGCATTCCTCAATGGCATCGCGGAGTTTGATGAAATTGTTCGACAGCACGAGCAGTTCCGCTCTTTTCTTGTCTTTAGCGACGGCCTCGGTGTCGGAGGAGGATGGCTCCAGATTAATGAGGTCGAAATCGATCGCGCCCTCGTTCATTGCAAAAGATCCCTTGTTGGGCGTCGACATCGCGCTGTAGCAATAGGTGGAATCGGTGCTCGAGCCGAACATCCTGAAATCGCCGTTTAGATTGAGCTTGAAAAGGCCGTAGGCCACGGTGACCTTAAGATTGGCGCCGATCTGTCGGGTGGCCTCCTCGGCTGCCTCCTGAAGGACGACTTCCATTTTCGCGTCGGTTGTGGTGTCGACGCGCACATAGTTCTGTGGATTGAGGTTGAAAGCCTTCATGAGGCGCTGCTTGAGGGTGTCGGGCTTATGCATGGCGTCAAGCACAAACACCTGACTCAGCAGCACGTTTGAGACCTTGCCGCTGCCAGAGTTGGGCTGGCGCATCCTGATGCCGTAGCCGAGGGGAATGCGGAATCCGAACATCGACATGTCGAGGTCGGCGTTGTCGTCGCCATAGCCGACAGGCTGCTGCGACACCTTATACTCGAGATGGTCGTCGCCGCATTCGAGGATAATCCTCGCGCTTCGGAAGTCGGGAGTGTTGTTGGCGTCAGCCACAAAGTGTATCGTGCCGCTGTCCCTGCCGCTGTCGGAGAGGAGACCGAGCCACTCGACAGTTTCTTCAGGGTCGGAGACACCGTCATAGACGACTGTGGCGGTCCAGTCGCCGGTAGCTTCTACCGGAATTGACTTGATACCGTTGTCGTAGGCCAAAGTCACCTCGGCAGGAATGCCGTCGGGCAGTGTAATGCCATTGTTGACCACATCGTCGGAGCATGACGCGCATGTCAGGAGCAGGGCGACGCCCGCTCCGCTAAGGATTGGTAATGATTTTTTCATATCAGATGTCGGTATTGTTGTTTCGTTGTTCAGGTTGGTTCATAAGGTGTCGTGATTGACCCTGCAAAGATAAAGACAAGCAATCTCACAGCCTATGATTTTCCAGCGGTTGTTCTCCACGAAAGTATGATCAGTTCTCCATAAAATTAAAATCAGCCAGCGGATCTATTGATTTTCAGCATTTTAAGAAAGAAAGTCATAGAGCCTGGTCATCTCATGGACCTGCTCCTGCAGCTATGGAATAGCCATTGCCTCGTTGCGTAGAAAGCGCAAAGCTCTATAAAAAACCGCTTTTTTTATATAACTTTGTGGCATCAAACCTGAAAAATCAGCAATATGGCGGAAAAAAGAGCACAGTTCGGCACCAGAATCGGAGTATTGATGGCCACCGTAGGGTCGGCCGTCGGTCTGGGCAACATCTGGAGATTTCCCTATGAATGCGGCACAGGAGGAGGAGCCGCCTTCCTCATGGTCTATATCGCATTCGTCTTTCTGCTCGGCGTGCCTGCCATCTGCGCGGAGTTCTCATTAGGGCGCAGCAGCCGCAGGGGGATGCCGCTGTCGTTTCGCGTCACCGACGGCACCCGCCGCTGGGACATCTTGGGCTATGCCTCAATCATGGCCGCCTTCATGATCCTCGCCTTCTATGCGGTGGTGGCGGGATGGACCCTCGAATATATCATGGATTCAGTGACGGGGCTCTTCAAAGACACTCCCAACTCCGACCGCCACGCCCAGTTCGCCGCGTTTGTGAGCGGCTGGCGCGCGGTGGGATGGGCCATACTGTTTCTGCTGGTCAACGCCCTCGTGATGATAGGTGGCGTGGTGAAAGGCATAGAGCGCGTGAGCAATATCCTCACCCCGCTGCTGTTCGTGCTGCTGATAGTCTTCAGCGTCAACTCCCTGCTGATGCCCGGAGCGGCACAGGGGCTGGAATTCATGTTCAAGCCGGATTTCAGCAAGCTGACCACGGATGTGGTGCTCGGAGCGCTCGGGCAGGCATTCTTCTCGCTGTCGCTCGGCATGGGATGCCTCGTGACATATTCAAGCTATTTCTCCGACGACACTCCGCTGATCAAGACGGCGATGCAGATCTCGGTGCTCGACACGCTGGTGGCCGTGATGGCGGGAGTCATCATCTTCCCGGCGGTATTCAGCTTCGGAATGTCGCCGGCAGAAGGGCCGACACTGGTGTTTGAGGTGCTTCCCAACATCTTCCACAACATGCCCGGCGGCAGCTTCTGGAGCTTCCTCTTCTTCGTGCTTCTGGCGCTGGCGTCGCTCACGAGCATCATCTCGGTGAGCGAGATCGTGGTGGCTTTCCTCTGCGACTGCTTCAGCATGACGCGTATCAAGGCCACATGTATCGTCACCGGCATATCCCTCGTGACGGCCACGCTATGCTCGCTGTCGTTCGGTCCGCTTGCGGAGCTGAACCTCTTCAACATCTTCGACTTCCTGAGCAGCAACGTGCTGATGCCTCTCGGAGGGATGGGGCTCTGCGTATTCGTCGGGTGGAGGATGAAGAGGAGCGCATATCTGGAGCAGATGAAGAGGGAGTCGGGGGTGCCCGCTTTCGTGTTCGACTACATCACGACCGGCATCCGCTACGTGGCTCCGGCCTGCATCCTGGCTGTCTTCATCGCCGGCCTGCTGTAGGCATATCTGCGGTATATACGTTCTTCTACGGAATCAGATCCGTTTGATTTGGGGGATACCTGTCTGAAAATACAGTTCTTGTGTTTCATCGTTTGCCTTTAGTGATTAGGATCGAGCGACGGCATCGCCTACTGGCGCACGAGCAGGAGCGCCTCCAGCGCCTGTCGGCAATGGGCATTCCCACGGAGTTCCACGTCTACGAAGGCCTGGGTCACGGCTTCGGCATAGGCACGGGCACCATGGCCGAAGGCCGGGTAGCCGGCGCCATCCGCTTCCGGGAAGCCAACATGCAGGGTGGCGCCGCCGTGATACTCGTTAAACCATAGTTAATATCAGAAGGCGTTATTGCAAAGTGTTTTTCAGCACGATATGTGCTGCTGCAAGAAAAAGAACTCGACTCAAACCGGATTGGGACAGACTTCCCCACTAAAAACGGATAGGACGAACACCAGTCATTCCGGCGAGATGCCGTCATAGATACATAACTTATTTAACCTTAACAGTTCAACCGAATCATTCCGATTTGGTTGAACTATATATAAAAAAGGAGCTGCAAGCAGGAGAGTCCTGACAGGATCAGCGGAGGATGCCGGAGCCGAGCTCGCCGGTGGAGCCGGGGCCGTTGTCCTGCTTCACCTTGCGGCCGTAGGAGATGGAATAGGAGATGCGGAAGTTGATGCCCCAGGAATTGATCCGTCCATAGTCCTGCACCAATTGCGAGAAATTCTCGTAGATACACTCCCGGTAGATGCCTCTGGTAGAAGTGCGAAGGAAATTGACAGCCGTCACCGAGACATTGAGACCCCTGGCTCCCCAGCCCGCACCCACCTGATAATAGGATGGAGACTTCATCATCCTTACACTCTTCGACATGCTGTGGCGAGGAGCGTTATAGTAAAGTGCGAGATAGAAATTGCCGAGATAGTAATTCACGCCGGCATTGAATCTCACGAAACTGCCGCTGTAACGGTTCTTGCCTCCACGGCGGTCGTATTCACCATAAAGATTTGCCCAGCAGTTGAGAGACCGGTCGAAGAATGATGCAGAACCACTCATACCATACGTCAGCTCGGCGTAGTATCCATCCTTCTCCAACGACTGGAGCATCATCTCACGCCCGTCGATCACGACAGGTGTATAGACTTCGCCGATAGGCTTTGTCCATCGGTTATACCGGCAGAAGGCAGTCAGATAAAGGTCGCTGCATACGTTCCACTGATAGTTTGCCCTGACATTGTTGTAAAGCGTAGGAGTGAGCGATGGATTGCCGGTGATGGCGTCGAGGAGATTGCTCACCACGATGTTGGGGCTGCGCTGGGCCACTCCGACCGTCCAGTGAGACATCTCGGAGCTGAGCGTGAGCTGATGGCGGTTGCTGAAGTTATATCCCATCGATATGAAGTATTTCGGGAGCAGCCGCTTGTCCTCAGCATCCTCAAACTTCTGATATGAATAATAGAGGCTTGCGGAAGGAGACAGCCACAGCTTACCGAAATAGAGACGGGCGGAGATACCAATACCGACAGCGTCATTATAATTGTGGACATTTGAAAGGTTGGAGCCGACATAATTGAGCTTATTATCATGCAGCTCGCCGAAAATTGAAGCTGTCAGCGAATTGCGCCCCCATTTCCTGCTGCCGTCGGCCGACAGTAGGGCAAACCAGGCGTTTTCCCTGGCATCGGTGGCAATCTCCGTATTGTCGGTGGTGTAGGTATTTGCCGAGGAGTGATGGGAATACATCAATGTCGGAGAGATTGACAGAGTGAAATCGCGTGGGAGAAAAAACTGATATGATCCTTTCCAGTTGGCTGAATTGGAACGGAATATAATTCCGCTACGAGACTGGCCGTCGGGATAAATCCGCGGAGTGTAGGTATTATCGGTTGTGTTGCGAAACCGACTGTGGTTGCCCTGGTAGCCTACGGTATTGGAGACCACGCTCCGGGAGTCGGAATAGACAGCGCGGAGGGTGGCATACTCGGTGTCGTGGCGGTAATGCCGGTCGGTGTCGCTCATGAGCCAGCTCACGTCGCCTTCGGGAAAACGGTAGTCCTGACGCGCATCGGTCCGTGAATGGTCGTCGATCTCATAGAAATATCCGGCCGAGACATCATAGGTCATTTTCTTATAAGAGAACCTGGAATGCAGATTGAAGTTTCCGGAAGGCTCAGGGATATCCTGGGAGGCATCCCCTTTGGTATATCCGCCGTATTCATACTTCACCATGATGAAATTCACCACATGGCGGGCGCCGTTGAAGCGCGGATCGGCGGGATACTCGTAGACCTCTACGCGCTTCACGTCCTGCGGGCGCATGGCAGCCAGCTCGTTCTGGTCGGCTGGAAGAAAATCTATGAAGGTGGCCACCTCCTCGCCGAGATTGGTGGTGACGGCCTTGTCTGCCGGATTGACGCGGATTGTAGGGAGCCCCATCGCAAGCAGCAGGTCGGTGCCGCCGTGGGAGGCGTTCTTCTCCCTCTTGCCGGGAAGGAACACTGTCTTGTCGGCCTCCATGCGGGCCCGCTCGGTCTTGACGGTGATGTCGCCGAGCTCCACGGGAGCAAGGGTCATCGCCACATCGCCGACATTGAAGCGCGAGACGTTGCGGTAGGCGGTGAGATAGCCCACGCTGCTGAGTTTCAGTATCACTTTCCTCACGTCGCAGGGAATCGAGAACCGGCCTGCTGCATCGGTGAAGGAATATGTGAGCACCGTGGAATCCTTAGGGGCGAGCACCATCACAGTGGCGTGGGCAACGCCATCGCCGCCATCGCCTACAGCACGCCCTGTGTAGCGGTAGACACCACGCTGCATGGCCTCCACATACACGCCGCTTCGCGACTGCGACACACGGACCGGAATGTGGGTAGTGAGCCGGCGCACGGCCTCCAGACCGTCGTCGGTGTCGATACGCGCCGAAGTGCGGTAATTGTCGAGCTCGTCGTAGATGAAACTCAGATGAAGCTCCGGATGGTCGCGCGAGATTTTCGTCAGGGCGGCAGACAGCGGAGTGTCGGAGAAACGGTATTCGTATTTCAAGGCATGCGCGGCGAGACAGGCCACAGCGCACAGGGCCAGCGTCAGGTATCTTTTCATGAGTGTAATCGTTGCTTTATTCGACAATAATTGTCGCGCCATCGAGCGACGCGCTGAAACGCTCGAAATTGTCGAGCGAGGCGATGGTCTCGGCCGGTGTCATCGCGGTCTGCCATACGAAATAGAGACGGATGGTTTTCGGAGCATCGGAGAGATACCTCACCTGAAGGCCGTAGGCCTCCGCGATGCGTCCGAGGATCGTCTCCAGGGTCTCGTCCTCGAATTCCACCGAAGCAGGAAGATCCGCCACCGCCAGGGCAGCTTCTATGATGGAGGAGTCTCCGGCTGGTAACGCAGAAGCCTCATCGACGGCCATCACCTTGATTTCGGAATCGACAGATTTGACTGATCTGCTGTGGTAGACAGAGAATCCGATGCCCATGCCTACGGCCACAAGCGAGGAAGCCACGACAGCCGTTATCACGGCAGCACGCCGCTGACGCCAGAGAGACCTCCAGGCAGAGAAGCGGTGTTCCCGGCTGAAACGGCGCCACTCGGCATCGGTTTCCTCCTCATCGGCAGTGACTTCGGAGGCGTGTAGCGCCGAGGAGGCGGTGCTGAGCGTCTCATATAGCTTTCGTATCTCAGGATCGGCGAGAAGGCGGTCGACCTCTTCCGGAGAATAGTCATCCGGATTGTCGACGAGGTGTAGAATCTTGTCAATCTTATCCATGATCTTCAATTATTGGTCGGAGTGTCTCGATGGCATGGCGCAGATGCTTATAGACGGCGGCCTCGCTGATGCCAAGCGAGCTTGCTATCTCGGCATAGCGCAGCCCCTCGTAGAAGCGGAGCCTCACCACACGGGCTGTCTGCGGGGTGAGCCTTTCGACAATAGCTTTGGAAAGTCTGTCGCAGTCAGACATCCGCTCGTCGATATCTGCCTCTGAAGCCTCGAGCATATAGAGGAAGGCCACACGCTGCCTCACGTCAAGGTCGCGCAGATAGTTGAGCGTGCGGTTGCGTGTGGCCCGAAGCAGATATGCAGAGTCGACATCGGCGGAGGAGCGGGAGACAAGGAGCGACTCAAACACCTCGTGCACCACGTCGACGGCAGCGTCGCGGTCGTGGAGGATGGCCGTGGCGAGCCTCAGCATCGCCGCGTAGTTGGCCTTGAACAGCCGCTCTATGTCTTTCTTTGTCGCCATACACCTATAATACACGTCCCCGGGAGTTTTCCCAACCCCCGGGGACGAAAAAATCTTATCGAGTCACGGCTTCAGCGACTGGAAACGGCAGTCG
>OGQO01000626.1_pt1 | contig 36763 bp, 32 predicted proteins | sample 1553241 | NCBI WGS metagenome assembly OGQO01 (sample SAMEA2579933, study PRJEB22360) | human gut metagenome | biome: human gut; feature: human-associated habitat; material: faeces | place: Denmark | collected 2008/2010
TCCTTCCCACTACCGGGCGGATTCGGGACTTTAACCCGTTAGAAACGTGCGCCGCCGGGCGCACCACAGGAACAGGTCAGCCACGAAACACCGGACTGACCTGCTTGGCTCTGCAATATTCTATAATGCTTCAATCCGGCTTTCCTGCAGATTCATTTCCGCCGTCTTTCTTTGCCGTAAAAGAAAGGATCACATCCGTCTCTTCGGATTTATAATAAAACAGGAACAGGAAAATCAGTACAAAAACCGTAACCGTCACATAGCAGTCTGCCACATTAAATTTGGGGAAGTCAATCGGAACAAAATAGATAAAATCCACCACATAGCGGTTCATCACACGGTCAATGAGATTTCCCACTGCACCACTGATCAGAAAAACACCACACATCCGGATCGGATAAAACCTTTTGTTATCCGGTAGTGTAACCAGTTTATAAACCACAAATACAATGATCACAAGCGTTACCAGAATCAACGGAATCTGCAGTCCCCGGAAGGATCCGAATGCTGCCCCCGTATTTTCAAGGTAGGAAAATTCCAGTACCCCTTTAATCAATACAAGACTTTCCTTTCCCTTTAATGCTGCCACCGCCCACTGCTTCGTCAGCTGATCCAGGGCAATTGCAAGAATCATAACCAAAATTCCTGTCAGAGTCTGCTTCTTTTTCATGTGATACACTCCTTAACAACTTTCTCATTATAACCAATCCTGAAATATATGGTAACTGCTCAGGGCGTCCGACGTGTCATACTGCCATATATCAGCTGCAGTCCGACCCTGTACATTCATAAGCTGCCGGATTATAAAAACGGATTATAATACCGGCTTCCATCCAAGAAGGTAATGGCAAGTCCGCCAATCAGAATCACGGTTCCAATGATCAGCGTAATCCAGTCACTCTTTTTCATGGGACGCTTCCGGTACCAGGTCCGCTTCTCCTTCTTTCCAAATCCACGAAGCTCCATAGCATTACTGATCGTTTCGATACGATTGAGGCTCGACATAACAAGCGGAAGCAGAATGGCTACCGAATTCTTCATTCTTGTCAGCACCTTATCCTTGCCGGACAGATCAACACCACGGGCCTGCTGTGCCTGGCTGATGTTGTGATACTCGCGCTGCACATCCGGAATATAGCGGAGTGCCAGACTCACCGAATAGCCGATCCGGTAATTCACACCGATTCCCGAAAGACTCGCTGCGAACTCACTCGGATCCGTACATGCAATAAAAAGCAGTGCCACCGGAACCACACAGACCACCTTCATCGTCATATTCAGATGGTAAAAGAGCTGCTGTGCCGTAATCGTATAGGGACCCGCAATCGTGAAAAGCACATCCCGGCTTTCATAAAGCTTTACCCCGTATTCGGGGGAAAACAGATACACAAAGAAATTGTTCAGCAGTAAAAATACTGCTGCAAGTCCCAGCACAAAGCTGATATCCTTAATTTTAATTTTACTCAGCTTAAATATGACAAAACTGAAACAGAGCATGACAACCAGCACTCTGGTATCATACGTTACCATGGACGCAATGCTCCACATCAGGAAAAACAGAAGCTTTGTTGTTCCGGTCAGTTCATGTACAAAGCTCTGCCGCTTGATATAGCTTAAAATTGCAACCTTAGCCATGCGCCGGAACCTCCTTTTTCTCTTTCTCCTGTGTATGTTCTTCCTGGGCAATAAACCGCTCCGTCAGTCTCTGCGGCGGTTCCACGCCACATTTTAAGCTCAACGTATAAAGGCTTGTCTCCTTTAAGCTTGCACGCTTCACAAGCTCCGGATCATTCAGCACATGCGCAGATGTCGTATCTGCGAGCAGCTTTCCTTTACAGAATACAATCGCCCGCTTTGTATATTCCAGCATAAGATGCATATCATGCGTAATCATCAGAATCGTAAATCCCTGTTCATTGAGTTCCTTTAAGAACTCCATAATTTCGGTATAATGGTGATAATCCTGCCCTGCCGTAGGTTCATCAAGGATAATCACCTGTGGGCGCTGCACCAGAATACTTGCAATCGTCACACGCTTTTTTTGTCCAAAGGATAACGCAGAAACCGGCCATTTCCGGAAGGGATAAAGACCACAGATCTTTAAGGTCTCTTCTACCCGTTCCTTCCGCTCTTCCGGTGTCATCCCGGTCTGTAAAAGTGCCATTTCCACTTCATTCCAGATCATCGGCTTCGAAATCATCTGATTGGGATTCTGCATCACATAACCAATAAAAGAGGCTCTCTCTTTAATGGTATCTGAAGCCAGATCTCTTCCGCGAAAGAAAATCTTTCCTTCCTGTGGATGCTCAAAGCCACAGATCAGCTTGGCAAGCGTACTCTTTCCGGCACCGTTTTCTCCGACAATGCTGACCATTTCGCCCGGATAAATTGTAAAGCTTATATCCTCAAGATTCTTCCTTCCTTCTCCATAGCTGAATGAAAGATGCTCCACCTTTAAAAGCTCTGTACCCGGCTGCTGTTCTTTTATTTCCTCCTGCTGCTCTAAAACCCAGTTCTTTACCTGCTGCTTCTGTGCATCGGTGAGCTTCAGCGTATCCGGATGCTCCGGGCAGATTTCCGGTGTTACCGGAATCTGCGCATACCGAAGTGCCGTAAGATAAAGCGGCTCCCGGATTCCTCTCTCCATAAGGAAATTCCCACAAAGCAGTTCTCCCGGCGGTAAATCCGCCACAATGGCTCCGTCCTGCATCAGCACCACGCGATCCACATGCCGCCACAGGACATCCTCGAGACGATGCTCAATAATGAGAACTGCCGCTCCGGTTTTCTCCTGAATCTCATCAATCAGCTCAATTGCAGCCCGGCCTGCTGCCGGATCCAGGTTTGCAAGCGGCTCATCAAACAGAAGAATCTTCACATCATCCACCATTACACCGGCAAGACTGACCCGCTGCTTCTGTCCTCCGGACAATTCATGCGGTGCATGATCCAGATGATGTTCAATATCCACAAGCTGTGCCACTCTCTGCACCGTTTTCTTCATATCGTCCTGCGGCACACAGTCATTCTCAAGTGCAAAAGCAATATCCTCTGCCACGGTCAGTCCGATAAACTGTCCGTCCGTATCCTGTAGAACCGTTCCTACGGTATGGCTCAAATCAAAGACGCTGCTTTGTGTCACATCTTTACCGTCCACCAGAACCTTACCGGTAATTTTACCGGGATATGCATGGGGAATCAGACCATTGATACAGCTTGCAACAGTACTCTTCCCGCTGCCGCTCGCCCCGGCAATAAGAATCTTCTGGCCGGGATATACATCAAGATTGATGTGATGCAGCGTCGGTTCTGCCTGTGCATCATATTGAAATCCAAAATCCTGAAATGAAATGATTGGAGAAGTCATGGAAAACCCTTTCTAATATAATTCAAGCTGCGCCTATGGCCTGCTTTCATTAAGTACTCTACTCAATAATACTCTACTCAAAAAAGAGCTGCTGCATCTAAGCAACAGCTCTGATCCATACGGATTAGTCTTCCTTGCTTAAGGAACCTTTCTTAACAAGGGTCTTGGAATATGCAAATAACAGTAATGTTCCAACTACGCCGGTTGTAATAATGTTAGCAATTGATGCCATAAGTCCCTGTGCAAACAGCTTCTCAACAGGTTCGGAATAAATCACAATGTCAAGAACCGGTGCAACAACAGCCCATGCTACCAGGTGGGCAACAATCTGTGCAATGTTGAACTTAATCATCTTCTTTTTGTCAAAGCCATCGCTTAAGTCAAGCTTCATGGTCATAAGACCAATGATCGCACCTACCACTGCGGATGCAATGATCCAGCTCCACCAGGGACCATAGCTTGTAGCATCGATCAGGGTATGTCCGATAAATCCGATCAGTGCTCCTGCAATCGGTCCAAACAGGGTAGCAAACATTGCAAGGATTGCATACTGTAAGCTGATGTTGGTATTCGCCACGAATGACGGAATTGCAATCTTACCTAATACAAAGAATAATGCAGCTCCAATACCAATCGCAACTACTGTTTTAACAGAAAATTTCTTCATTTGTGAGTCCTCCCTCATAATATATTTCTACGAGGGCATTATAGCATAGATTTCTTCACGATACAAGAAACCGCACGATAAATTCCCCATCTGAAAAATGTTTAATTTTCTTCTATTTTACATTATTAATATTATAAAATCATATTTTCCCTATAGATACCAATATATACTCTCTTCTCCTCAGTCCTTTCATGCCATAGAAAATACTTATTAACTGGACCACTAATCAAATCAATTAAATCTCTACCCAAACATTATAATTTGTACTTTGATGATAATATGTATATAAGTTAGCAAATTATCTTTTTCTATCAAAACTATCTTTCAGTTTTTTCAACGCCCTATTTTTAGTTTGATTCACAGACTGCCTCGTCCTATTCGTTATTCTTGCAATACTTGCTGCACTGTATCCGCAAATATAAATCATATATACAACCTCATATTCCCATTTATTTAAAATTTTACTTGCCCCCAGTTCATCTAAAATATTATAGTTATCATTCTTAGACAATTTAACATCAAAATAGAACCTTTGTTCATCAGATAAATCCGAAATACAAATTACAGATTTGTCTTTGATAATTTTCTCTAATATCTTTTTATAACAATTTCCTACTGAAACTTGTATATATGAGACAAAAGTTCCATCTCCACATCCTGCAAAATTATTTAATTTTATAGATATAACTAATTCTATAAAACTTAACACAAGGTCTTCATATGCGTCTTCTTTTTGTAATTTTCTTGCGTATTTTTGCAACAAGGGATCAAACATACAAATTAACTGTTGCATACATTCTTTATTACCATTCTGAGCTTTACTAATCAGTTCTTTGATCATCAAATGTCACGCCTCCGTCTATTGAAGGAGGCGTTTTATATCAAAATGTAAACTCAGATGTATTGTCCCTAAATATAAATTCCATATAATTTACCAAAAGAAACAATATTTTTCATTTTGATGCTTCTTTTTTTATTTGTTATAATCACATATTTCATTTTCCTCTCTTTTTAAGATTTTTACTCTTTTAAGACAATTTCAGCATTTTATTTCAAACTTTTATCAATTAACATAAGTAGACTGCTCCATAAAAAAAGGGCATCATAATTGATGCCCTACATTTTTTAATATCCACTTACTCTAAAAAAAGTATGATTTCCTATCACCTTTTTCTCTACTACATCGCGATACTCACCACCCGGAAATTTGTACTGTTCCGGTCCTCCCTGACCATTTGCATTTCTGATTCTTGAAGAATAGAGTGAATTCGTGTTAAACCACAAGCACTTACCAATTGGATTGGTTTTGCTTGAAAGATTTTTGGCAATGTCCAGACTGGTTGACCATACAGTTGAGCTGGTATCGGGTCTAAGTGCATTAGCTGTTGTCATTCCCACGAACTGGTTTTCTTTTAGCAAAACGCCTTCCCAAGTATTGCCACCAAACTCCGAGGCATTCTTATCCTTTCTATTTTTGGCAACAAAGGCGCATGCTCGCTTTCCCTCTTCGCTCTGATTTCCAGCCTCAGAATAAATCATACGAGCTAATAAATCAATACCGTCTCTGCCTTTCAGGTCATTAGTGCTACTTAATGAATCTCCATATCCCATATTTATTTCTCCTTTTTATATTATTTTGTAGCTGCTACATAATATAAGGAGAAAAAAACACATCATTTGTAAACCAAATGATGTGTTTTTTTTATTCTTCATAATCGTATGTGTTTATCAACAACTTTTTATAACATTTATTCGTATAGTAACTCTCAATAAGCTGCACATTTTCTATATACCAACCATCCGCTCTGTATGAAGCATCTATGCATTTCACTGTTTCTGCATTGATTATGTCGACTGGTGTAATAAGACGTAAAAAGATCTTTCCATTTTTTTCAATCATCGTAGCTCCTATATAAACATTTGTCATCCAGTCCTCTCTATTAAAACTTTTAGGTTGTTCGATTGATATTTGTGGATTTTCTATGAAATCAGAATTATATTCTTTCCATGTTCCATTTTCCAGATGCAGAACTACTGCATTTATTGCACCAAAGGTACTCCCCGTATCACCCATAATAAGCAATACATCTGTCTGCCCGTCTTCTGTCACATCTCCTGTTACAACAAAGGAAGAGTAATATCCTTTATAATTAATAAGTATCTCATCTCCCGAATCTAAAATACCAACTAACTGTGTATATGCCTCATCGCCTGAACGCACATCATTCACAAGCACCCTATCTGTTTCTCCATTTCCATCTATATCTACTTTTACCTCGTTTCCATAATCAATTATCACGGAACTTTTCTTTACTCTTTCCACTTCCTTTATTTGTATCATTCCACTACTTACTAAGAGTGCTAATGCAACTCCCCAGACGGCCAGAACTGCTTTCTTTTTCTTTCTATCCCCAAGCAGGTTATCAAACCTGATTTTAACCATACGAACCTCTTTCACATATCCGGTTGATAACATTGGATACGAAGAAAAACCTTTAGAAATACATGCCATAATAATTTCACTATACTCTACCCTCTCTTCAAATGATGCCTCTTTCATGACTTCTTCATCACAAGCCATCTCTATATCCATATTTGCCTGTTTGTTCATAAACCAGACAAGGGGGTTAAACCAATGCAGACTATTTGCCACTAAAAGTAAAAATTTAAACAAAATATCATTTTTCTTCCAATGTATAAATTCATGTTTGATTATGTAGTATAAATCCCTGTCTGTATATTTTTCTTTTGGTATAATTAAGCACGGATGCCATACTCCCATGAGAAATGGAGCGTTTTCCACACGCTCCCATACCTTAAGTATAGGAACTCTCTTCTTCTCTCCTATAAATATTTCATTCACAACTTCCAGTAATTCCGGACTGCTGCATGAATAGCTTTCTCTTTCTATTTTTTTACGCAATATCAGGTAACACATAATATGATAAGTAATAAATGTAATCGCACCTGCTATCCATATTCCCGTTAATAAATGTCCTCTATCAAAAAGCTTACGTTGCTTTTCACTATATTCCATATTGTCAAATTCAGAATTGCTTTCTGAATGTTCATGTGCTTTTCCTATTGTAGATATGCTGTCCGTTTGTTCTTTTTCCTCATATTCTACTGTTTCAACTTCTACCACAAATGGATTTAAAAAGCAAAAAAACGAAACCGGGATTAAAAGCCGTAGTGCAATCAATAACCAAATTCCCTTTTTATACTTGGATTGAAAAAATTTTCCTATAGTTAATGAAAGAATCAACACTACCGCAATAACGGCACTACACGACAATGTTGTTTCCAATATGTTAACAAAAAACATGTTTTTCCTCCCAGAACACAATTTTACGCACTGACCATAATCCCTTACGTCATTTTCTTTCTAACGACTCAAGATATTCCCTAAGTTCTTTTATTTCTTTTTCTGAAATTTTATTTCCCTTATATAAGCTCGCAATTAATTTAGTTGTAGATTTATCATAAAGTTTCTCCAACAAAGATTCGCTTTCTTCCATTTTGTACTGTTCCTCTGACACAACAGCCGAATAATAATTTGTACGTGTACTTCGATCACAGGATACATACCCCTTATCAACCATACGGGCTAAAGCTGTCATTATACTTGCCAGTTTCCAGTCGAGTTTTTCTTTTACACCTTCCAAAATCTCATTGGATGTACAAGGGGTTTCTCTGCTCCACAGTAGTTTCATAATTTCATATTCAGAATCCGACAACTTCTTCATTCTTTTTTCTCCTTATCATCTTGTATATCATTATACATGATGATAATATTTTTGTCGATATAACTAATTTACTTTTTCTTCATAAATCTATATATCTGCTAAACCAAACTAGAAAAGCCTGCCAGATAACATATCAAAACTGATATATTTCTGCAGGCTACTATACCAAGTATATTTCAATAAATGATTTTTCTATTCTTCCGTATACTGACAAGTTAAAACTTCTAGTATCTATTTTTGATAAACCTAAGTTTTTACATATATCAACGTGGTCTCTTTTTCTATCTCTTCTCTTCCGTATTATTTTTCAATTCTGTTAATACCTTATATAAAATATCTGGTAACATAACCCCCATACGACCTACATTTTCTAAAATGGATAGTAATTCATTTATTACAAACCAAAGTGTTATAAGTAATCCAAATAAGGTTTTTGTTGGCATGTCCCATTCCATTTTATCTGAGAAATAAAACAAAATGTAATCTGTGCTCACAGCAACCAATATTGTCAATATGTACCCTGCTTTTTTGTATATTCCCATAACACTCTTTTTACTACTCCACCCATACAAACAATTATCCGGATGTTCTAACGCCTCTTTTTTAGCAGCTAACATTCCTGATATGTAATCAACCACCATTAAAAGAAATAGTAATAATAAAGTTTGCCACATTACACCAAACACATCACCTATCCAAGCCCCAATCCCTACTATTACTAATTTTATACTAACAATCTTCTGACCCATATTACCTCCCATAATAATTCTTTATTTTTACAAAGATACATTAAAATGAAATATGTAAACCTTTATATTTATATAATTTAATATATATTCAAAGATTATTATGCTCTGCAAATAAATTAGCAACTTCCAGTGGTTTGCTTCATTATCCTTCCACCAACTTTAGATTATTTCCATTCCTATTTTTTAATCTCATATATAGTAATAATGTACTTTTATGATACAAAAAAATATCTTTTGTCTGTCTCCATGTCACCAAGTCCAATATATTCCTTACTTAAATAAAAATAGGTGTTGACCCTTTTGTATCAACACCTATTACATAAATGTGTGCCATTAAGCGTACCAAAAACAGCTACAACGCTGATAAATACTGGCGTTATAGCTGTTTTTCATTATAAAAGAAGTCGCATATGGTCCTTACTTACTATGCCACAAGAAACCGCACGATAAATTCCACATCCGCAGCCAGCAGGCACAGAAATCCTGCAAAATAAGCTTTGGATTTGATCTGAAAGCCATAGGTATAGCCGGCATACAATCCGGCAACTGCCATCAGGACTCCCAGTAAAAGCAGGAGTGCATATTGCTGTATCACTCCGGTATTGCATAAGGAAACCGCAAGCCCCACAAGAAAGGTTCTTGCTGCAATAACGGACGTGTCCTTCATCAGGGAAAGGAACTGCACCTCATCCTGTCTTCGTTCGTCAATCAGCTCCTTTCCCATGGCAAGCAGCAGCATCCGGACTGCCAGGGCAAAGAAGATTACCACGGCGATCAGTTTTATAAAACCTTCCGAGTGATCCAGCAGCTTTGTCATCCTGAGCAGCTTTGCCACATAAAAGCCAAGAGATATGGAAATCAATTCCCATATCCCAAAGGCTCCGATAAAACTGAACAGCTTCTTTCTTCCAACATTCGAAAAAAGTGTGCTTCGGCAGGCTGTCCATGCGAAGATATCCATGGACAGTCCTGCGGCGATCAACGCCATTTCCAGTATCGTCATATCAGACTCCCATCCGCGTTATTTGACCGCTTCTGTTTTGTAAATGAACTTCACACTGCTGTCCATATCCGAAGCAGAATCGGAGTAAATCTTGTAACCGCGTCCTGCATCACAGACTGCTTTCAGTTCATCGATCACATCCTGTACGTTGTCCCCGAACAGATCCGTTAACTTGCTGATTCCTTCCTCGTCAAAGGTGAATAAAGCATCCATTAATTCTCCGGTTCCATCAAGAAGCTGTATTGCACCGTCATTTAATTCTGCTGTTCCGTCTACAAACTGGGAAGTGCCGTCCTTTAAAGTAACTGTTCCATTTAACAAAGAGATAGTTCCCTCTTTCAAAGTCTGTGTTCCTTCTTTTAAGGTCTGAGTTCCATCCTTTAAGGTTTGAGCGCCACTGCTTAGCTGTGAAGTTCCATCCTTTAACTGCGATGCACCGGCATCCAATTGATTCAACCCCGTACTAATGGCTTCCATACCGGCAAGTAATTGCTGGATTTTCGCTGCATCTTCTTCGCTGCCAGCTGCTCCACCTATAGCTCCCTGAAGTGTACCTGCCATATTCTGCACCTGTGCTCCTGCATCCTTATAGGCATCAAGTTTGCCCATGTTTATATAGTAATTTGCTGCATCTGCCGAATAAGAGGCTACTTTTCCCTGATAGTCACCTACTGCACCTGCATAATTACTTACTTCTCCCTGATAGCTTTCTACTGCTGCTTTATAAGCTTCAACAGCCTGTATATATGCTGCAATGGTCTCTCCACTATAACTTCCATCTTCATTTGCTTCCGGTGCTTCCGGAGCTGTCCCATTAAAATCCGGAGTTGAACCGTCAAACTGCGGTGCTGAAGGCTCACCTGCAGCTACAACCTGCCCGGCTGCTGCCGCCTGAGTTGCAATATATGTTCCCAAATCGGTAACTGCCTGTGTAACACTCCCGGCCACACCAGATACTCCTGAAATTTTTCCAACCAATTCCTGCACACCGGCTTTTGCCGCTGCATACCCTTTGATTAATCCATCATCTGCTTCCAGTCCAGCTTTCAATTGATCCACTCCGGCTGCTGCCTGATTAATTCCATCTCTTAACTGCCCTGCTCCACTATTTAACTCACTGGCTCCGTTCACTAAAGAAGCAGTACCATCTTTAAGGCTTGATACCCCACTATCCACCTGATCAATTCCTGCCTTCAGATCGCCAGCACCAGAATTCAGGCTTTCTGCACCATCATTCAAGACCTGTGCACCATTATTCAAAGCCTGTGCACCATCTTTAAGTTCTCCTGCGCCGGAATCAAGATCCCTGGACTTATCGGCTAAGGTCTGTGCACCCTCCTGTAATGTGGCAGCGCCATCGTTTAACTCTGTGGAACCATCCTTTAACTGCCGGGTGGCATCCTTCAATTCATTCATGGAATCCGTGATCCTGCTGGTGTCGATATCGAGTGTGTCATCCATGTTGAGATCGGATAACAGATCGGACATTGCCATCGTCATCGTCTGGTTCATTTCAAAACTGGTTGCATAAGCATGAATCTCAACGGTTTCCGGAATTTCTACTTCATCCAGCTTTTCTTTGGCTTCTTCATCCACTGCTTTCTCTTTCAGGCTGTCGATGTTCACGCTGTCCTTAAGTCCCGGGAAAGCCATACCAACAACGATATTGTTATCTCCTTCGGAAATTACTTTGCCGTTTGTCACTTCAATATCGCTGAAATGCTCTGCCGGTAAGATAGCTCCGGAAATCATGGCAAACGGAACATAAACTTCCTTCTCCTTGCCGTTTACTTCAACGGTTGTTTTCTCATTATTGGTATAAGTGAAACGGATCGTAACATTTCCGGTCTTTCCAACCAGATCTTCGGGTGCAATTTCTTTTCCCTCCAGCTCATAGCTGATGGACACATCGACCGGAAGCTCCTTATCGGTCGTTCCCTGATAATAAATGTCGCTTCCGTCTGCATTCCAGACTAGATTTCCATCGGCATCTACCGTATAGGATTCATTTCCCTTGACATTCTTGATGTCCGTTAAGGAGGAAGCATCGGTGATGGTGCTTTCTCCGTTTGCGTTCTTCAGGCAGTCGCTGACGATAATCTTCTGGGTATTTCCCTGTGCATCTGCCATGACATAAACTACTTCGTCTTTTCTCGGTTCCATGCCTGTGGTAGTAGAACGGTGTGCCACCTGGTTCATTACATTGGAAAGCAGATCATCATTTTCATCTGCTTCTGCACTCTGTTCAATCACAGCTGTATCGGTATCCTGCACAGCTTCCCTTCCACATCCGGCAAGGCCTCCCAGGATCATGGAGGCACTTGTTAAAACGGCAACTACTTTAAATCCAAGCTTTTTATTAATTTCCATATTTTTCATATTGATTTCCTTTCTGACTCATAACGACTCTTTTGACTCTATATTCCTTTACATACTGTTTCCGTATAACTATCCTTTTCCCTGTCAGATCTGCTTTTCTCTTAAATCTGACTTATGAGAAGCGATGCCCTAGCTCAGTTTCGGCTTTCTCGAAACATGATGTCTTCTTTCCTTGCGGGCCTTTTCCTTCGCTGCACTCTCCGGCGTAAAACCGATGCTGGTATGGCAGATCAGCTTATCAAAGATCATGAACATGGACGGCAGCATGAAGATCACCGTAAACATACTGATAATCGCGCCTCTTGCCATCAGGTTACACAGGGAGCTGATCATATCAATATCCGAATAAAGTCCGACGCCAAAGGTTGCGGCGAAAAAGCTCAACGCACTGACAATGACTGACTGAATGGAGCAGCTGTGTGCAATTGTAATCGCTTCCTGTTTGCTCTTACCGGAGCTTCTCTCCGTCTTGTATCTTGTCGTCATCAGGATCGCATAGTCTACGGTGGATCCCAACTGGATCGTACCGATGACAATAGATGCGATGAACGGTAAGGTCGTATGGGTGTAATAAGGAAGACCCATATTGATGTAAATTGCAAATTCAATGACACCAACCAGGATAATTGGCAGGCTCACTGACTTGAACACAAAGAAAAAAATCGCAAAAATAATTCCTATGGAAACCGCACTTACAGTCTTAAAATCCGTATCCGTAATCTCAATCAGATCCTTCGTACACGGTGCCTCACCAATCAGCATGCCCTTGCCGTCATACTTTTTCAAAATCTGATTCAATGTATCACACTGCACATTTACTTCGTCGGAAGCAACGGCATACTCGGAAGTGATCAGTACCAATTCGTATTCCTCGCTTTCGAGCGTATCCAGAATTTCCTGTGGAATAAAATCCTGTGGGATGGAAGGATCTACAATTTTTTCAAGTCCCAGAACGGCTTTCACACCTTTGACATCCTCCATCTCATCCATCATCGCTGCTTTATCCTTGGCAGGAAGATTCACATCCACCAACACCATGTGGGTAGCTCCCATATCAAAATCATCGGAGAGCTTGCTGTTGGCCTGCACACTGGCAAGATTTTCCGGAAGGCTTGAGTCTAGGTTGTAGTAAACACCGGTATGGTTATAACCCCAGATTGCCGGAATCCAGATCAGGACAAACAGAATTGCAAACAGCACATAGTGCTTTGTCATAAACGCAGAGGTCTTTTCAAAACTCGGCATCAAAGGCTTGTGTCTGGTCTTTTCAATCGCTTTATCAAAAATAAGAATCATGGACGGCAATACGGTTACACAACAGATCACACCGAAGATAACACCCTTTGCCATAACAAGTCCAAGATCCAGTCCGAGTGTGAAGCTCATAAAACACAATGCCAGGAATCCGGCCACGGTTGTGGTGGAACTTCCGATGACCGATGTAAAGGTTGTCTCAATTGCTTCTGCCATAGCTTCCTTTTTGTCCGGATGCGTCTGCTGCTGTTCCTGATAGCTGTGCCAGAGGAAAATCGAATAGTCCATCGTGACACCAAGCTGTAAGACTGCGGTCAGAGCCTGTGTAATATAAGAAATTTCTCCTAAAAAGATGTTGGTTCCAAGATTATAGATAATGGAAAATCCAATACTTAAAAGGAAAAACAACGGAATCAATGCACTATCCATGGTCAGGGAAAGAACGATCGTGGACAGGATGACCGCGATACAGACATAAATCGGTGTTTCTTTGTTGGACAGGTCTCTCGTATCCGTAACAATCGCTGACATTCCGCTTAAGAAACACTGCTCATTGGAAAGTTTCCGGATTTCGGCTACCGCATCCATGGTTTCATCTGCCGACATTCCGGTGTCATACAGGATGAACATCATCGTACTGTCTGTCGATGCATTATTAAAAGCATCATAAATTTCATCCGGCAGCATCTCCATCGGAATGCTCAGATCCATAAAGCTGTCATACCACAGCACTGAATCCACATGATCAACCTGTTCAATTTTTTCTTTCAGGGCAGAAACATCTTTGGCATCCATTCCTTCCACGATATACATGGAAAAGCTTCCAACGCCAAACTGATCCAGCAGAATGTCCTGTCCTACCATGGTTTCAATATCTTTGGGAAGATACGTTAATACATCGTAATTGATTCTGGTATTGAAGTATCCAATGGCTGACGGAATCAGCAACGCAATGGCAATGATCAGAATCATCCCCCTGCATTTGACAATTCCTTTCGCAAATCTTTTCATAAAACCTCCTTTTCAAGGATTTCCTTGATTTCCTGTAGCTGTCTGATATCTTCACAGTTACAATTTTTCTTTCTATCTTCTATCGGGTATCATAAAGAAGAAAAAGGAGGAGTGGCAGATTCAATTTGGGAGAATTGTTTGTAAGAGTTATACAATTTGATATGGTTCGTTTACACGAACCAGACAGATGTGGGAGGTGTGTTTATGGAAAATATACATTTGAGAGGAATTGTATAAATGGGGTGGCCCCATATCTCCTTTTCACTTTCCAAGCGGTATATTTGTCATTATTTTTCGATGCCCCGGAAGCCTTTTACCGCTTGCTATCTACTTTTTATCTTCTAGGTGGTAGATTTACTGTCATTTTCCGCTGTCCGGAAACCTTTTTACCGCTTTCCATTCCGCCCATATAACCTAGGCGGTACTTATTTAGCGCGCTTTCTATATCTGACCTGGGTTTTACCGCTTAACATCTCCTGCTTATCTTTCAGGCGGTATGTTTGTTGTCATTTTCCGCTGTCCGGAAATCTTTTTACCGCTTTCCATTCCGCCCATATAACCCAGGCGGTACTTATTTAGTCTGCTTTCTATATCCGACCTGGGTTTTACCGCTTAACATCTCCTGCTTATCTTTCAGGCGGTATGTTTATTATCATTTTCCGCTGTCCGGAAACCTTTTTACCGCTTTGTGTTTCGCTCACTTACTCTGAGCGGTACTTTTACAGCTTAGGTTCTGTCATTCCTATACGGCCGGAATCTACTGTTCTACCAGCATCATGGAAGAAGTCCGGCTTGGAAACCAGGCCAATAACAATTCGCGCAAGTTCCCCGATTCAATGATACATTGAGTGATGCTGCCCTGCTCATTGCTATCGCATCTTTGCGAGTATCTCTTCCATCGAGTTATTGAGTATATAATAATAAAGCTTTGCAACCACTGAGGCTGGAAGGGCGAGGTCGGATTCCAGCCAGCGCTGTACCACATAACTTAAGGACTGTGCATAGTATTCTGCCAGGTAGTCGGTCGGCATCCAGTTATGAAGCTTGGCATTTTCTCCTACCTGCTCCTTCATGAATTCACAAAGCAGTTCTTTAATGCAGTTTTCAATAATCGCCCGAAAAGAATTCTGTCCCTCCATCCTGCTTGCTTTCTTATAAAAGTCTTTGTCCTTTTCCATATTCTGAAAGGCAAGTGTGAAGCCTCCCTGAAACAGGGGAAGGATCGGATCCAGAATTTCTGTCCGGATGATCCATTCCAGCAATTCATATTTGTCCTGAAAATGATTATAAAAGGTCGGACGGATCACACCCGCTTTATCGGTAATTTCTTTGATTGTAATCTTTTCCACCGGTGTAACGGCTACCAGTTCCTTAAAGCTTTCTGCCAGCAGCTTATCTACCGTTGCCTTCTGCGGCATGATTACCTCCTCCTTTTCCTGAATTTATCAAGATCAATCGCATAACTGCTCTCATATAATTTCTTAAGTGCTGTATCGGAATTGAACTTCTCATTTAAAGCAAAATCAAAGCTCCAGGTCATGTACCACAGCCACGGTACCTTTTTCTCCATAAGAGCCTCTGGATCCGGCAGAATACCGGTTTCTCCAAGAGCTGCTCCCTTGTCCTGCTTCGTCACCTTCAAAAGCTCTTCGTACTGTTCCTCATAGGCCCCATGCACATGAGGTTCCGTATAAAGATCCCGGGAAATAATATCGCAGTATTCATCCCCGACATAGCCTTCCGGAAGCGGAGAATTCCACACCCAGATCAGGTTATCCAGATGATGATGCTGTGTATAATAACGGAACATAAAGCGGAACAGTTCTGCCGCCACTTCCGGTCCCTTTGCTCCCCACCAGAACCATTCACCCTCGGATTCGTGGAAAGGACGCCACAGAATCGGGATATGACGGTCGCAGAACGGCTGTAAAACACCTGCCATATGATCGAGGTCATGACACAGAGCCTCATGCTCCGGCGTTCCTTCCATCACAGCCTTTGCAGCATCATAGTCTGTCTTTTCTGCATAAAAGGACTTATCGTTTCCTCCCAGCGGGGAAAACCAGTGCCAGGTAAAGGTCATAAGTCCGCCACGTTCTGCCCATTCCCATGCCTTTTCCAGTGTACCGGTATTCTCGTCCACTTCCTTCAGGCACTCTTCATCTGCCGTCTCCCTGCGGATATTCGGGGAATACGATAACAGCTCAAAGCCACAGATTGCCGGTAGCTTTCCGGTAAGCTTCTCAATTCTCCAGATTTCCGGTTGTTCCATCGTCTGGGTATGCTGACCGGTCAGAATTCCTTTTCCTTCAATTTGTGATAAATATTCCAGCACTTCCTTTACTTCCGGCTGGGCATTGGGATTACAGGGTATCGTTCTCATAGTTGTCCTAACTCCTTAAGGCTCTGCACCAGATCAATGTCTGACTGCTGTACTCTGATATTTGTTGTAATTGCTTCTTCGCCGGGGCGCTGGATCGATACCTCGATCACCGTCCCCTCCACAATCTTGTCTGCCATCACGTTCCTGAGAAATGCCTCAAACTTCGGATGATTCTTCGTAAATGTATTTTTGGCCTGCATGATCTTAAACATTGCTGCGGGATTCATATCTGTTCCTCCTGATGCTGTCTGATTTTCTCTCTTTTGCCGCTCTTACCGGATGACCTTCGACCAGTCGCTGATACCAATATACTGCTTTGCCCAGTCCATATAAGCGGCTTCTTCCTGTGTACCAAAGCTGTTAAAGGCTGCCCATCCACGCTCGGACAGACGGGAGTCCACACCATCACCCAAATTATCCAGATAAATCACCTGAGTGATATATGGATTCTTTTCAAAGGAATAGAAGGCTGCACACAAAGCCGCAATCTGCACGTCCTCACCCTGCGTTGCGCTCACACCAAATTCGTTTACAATAATGTCACGTACCTGTCCGGAACGGTTCGCATATTCCGGCTTACTCATAAAGTCGGTAATTACCGTTACATTCTGGAAGCTTACCATATGATTATTGGCCACCTGGGAACGGCAGTATTCCGGCGTCTCTACCGTTACACCGGACATATCCCAGAACTTTGCATAGGTAAGCGGGACGGTATAAGGATGAATGGCAAGACACCAGTCAATATTTCCGGTACTGCTGATGTTGTTGTTAAATTTAATCAGGAAATCCTTAACATCAATATACGAATAATATTCCGGATGACTGGTCGGACGGTTCCTGTCCCAGCACTGGTCAAGGCTCACATAGACATTGGCCTGTGCATTCACACTCTTGATCGCCGTGTAGCATACACGGAATGCCTGTGTATACTCTCTGACAAAGGAATTCCAGTCCGTCCAGTTCATATAGTTCCATTTTCTTTCATTCACTTCGTTTCCGATGATGAAATCCTGTGCCCTGGAATTGGCTGCATAGTTCTGCAGATCCTTCACCAGTCCTGCAATTCCCTCGTCATTGGCTGCATTCATCATATAATAGGTATGATCCCACGGATGCGGATCCTTTACTTCGTCACTTGCCTTAGGATGCGTTACAACCGTTCCTGCCCCGACCAGAATCTGTGCGGTACGGTTGACATGCGTTACCGGAACATTGCCGGTTCCGCTTCCGTTAATGATGATATTCGTCGTTTCAATGCCCTGCGTGGACTTTGCCGGACGCGGCACACGCCGGGAGGATGTCGCCATCATTTCCGGATTACTGATGTATTGTGGATTGCCGATCATCACCTTCCTGCCGCCCTGTAATACCACCAGGGCAAACTTCGCATACAGTCTGCCATTCGATGCGGTAGAATCCAGCGGAAAATGTATCACCGTATTCAATGACTGCTCACAGGATGCAACAGGAGCTGCCTCATCCGGAATAGCATATTCGTAGGTTTTTAACTGATAAAGATAGAACATCCCATCATCGGAAGATGGCAGGGTACTAAAGTTTGCCAGATACTCGATCGTCTTGCGGTCAACCAGCTGACAGGCCTGCGATGACAGGCCACCCTTTCCTGCCGCCTGCGCTTCCATTCCCATGAATGGGGATAAAAACAACACTGCTGCCGTGCACACTGCCAGTAATGCACTGATTCCTCTTTTTAACGTGTTCCCTGAAAAGATTGATTTTTTCACCTTTTCTCTCCTTTCGCATCCTTTACACATTTTCTGTGCTTTATATTTATATTATAATATCCGGACTACTTCTGCCTTTTTCATCCTTCCCGGTCTGCCGGCAGCTTCCGGAAAAAAGCGACTGTAAAGGGAATACAGATCAGCCCGGCCAATACATCCGCTGCTGCCTGTGCATACTGCACTCCCGCAATTCCAAATGCATACTGCATGATGAGAATAAGCGGAATAAAGCATAAACCATTCCGCAGCGTAGAAAGGAAGGTTGCATTCAGCTTATATCCGATACTCTGGAACATCATATTGTTACACACACTGAACGGTACGAAAAACAATGCCAGGCACTGCGCCCGCATTGCCGGAATTCCAATGGCAATGACCTGCGGATCATTCCGGAACCATGCCACAACCGTTCCTGCCGTGAAAAAGCCGACCATGGCAAATACACCCAGCATCACCGTTCCAAAGATCCATGTAAAATAAAATCCCTTTCTTACCCTCGAGAACTTACCGGCACCATAATTAAAGCCCGCAACCGGCTGAAAGCCCTGACCGATGCCAAGTCCGACACTGAAAATAAACATACTGATCCGGTTAACAATACTCATGGCTGCAATCGCGGCATCCCCGTAAACACCTGCCGTATGATTCAGCACCATCGTGGAAATGCTGGCAAGTCCCTGACGCGCCAGACTAGGAAGCCCGGTGGTCACAATCTCACCAAGTGTCTTAACCGTAAAGCTGATATAACGGATCTCAAATGTTGTCTGCGTCTTTTTCCGCAAAAACATACTGAGCAGGATACCAAAGGAAAGATACTGGCTGATTGCAGTTGCAAGTCCGGCTCCTTCAATTCCCATATGCAGCACCCGGATGAAATAGGCATCCAGAAAAATATTTAAAAAACCACCGCTCGTAAGTCCGATCATGGCAAAAAATGCCCGTCCCTCATACCGCAGAATATTATTCATCACACAGCTGCTTACCATGGCAGGCGCCGCAAGCAGAATATAAAATGCATATCCCCTGGCAAAAGGAAGAATGGTATCTGTACTTCCAAGCAGCCTCACCAGCGGTGTCAGAAAGCACATTCCCAAAACCAATACCAGCATACCTGAAATCAGTGCCGCATAAAAGCTCGTCGCTGAATACCTTCTGGCATCCTCAACCTCTCTGGCTCCCAGTCTGCGGCTTATTATACTTCCGGCTCCATGCCCGAACATGAATCCCAACGCCTGCAGAATCGCCATCAGTCCAAACACAACGCCGGTTGCCCCACTCGCAGAGGTGCCCAGTGTCCCGACAAAATAAGTATCTGCCATATTGTAAAGATTAGTAACCAGCATACTGATCGTTGTCGGCAGACCCAGCTCCAAAATGAGCTTTTCTACCGGCTGCCCGGTCATACGGTCATACTGTGACTGCTTTTCCCTGCTCATACTGCCTCACTTTTCTCCCCTGAACCATCTAAAGCTGTCCGGATTTCATTTTGCCCCTTCTTCACATGGTATTTCCATCTGCATAAAATATGCTTCCTCTTACTGCACAATCTGTCTTGCTACATAGACACCGCTTGCAGACGCATGGGACAGAGAGTGGGTTACCCCGCTGCCGTCACCGATAATATACAGTCCCTTATGGCAGCTTTCCAGATGCTCATCCAGCTCCACTTCCATATTATAGAACTTCACCTCAACGCCATAAAGCAGCGTATCGTCATTGGCCGTACCCGGCGCAATCTTATCCAGTGCATAAATCATCTCAATAATACCATCCAGAATACGCTTCGGAAGCACCAGGCTTAAGTCCCCCGGTGTTGCAGAAAGAGTCGGCTCCACAAGTCCCTCTTCGATTCTCTTTGCGTTACTTCTACGTCCTCTTACAAGATCTCCGAAGCGCTGTACAATGACACCGCCTCCGAGCATATTGGAAAGTCTCGCAATACTTTCACCGTATCCGTTGCTGTCCTTAAAAGGCTCAGAGAAATGCTTGGAAACCAGCAGGGCGAAGTTCGTGTTCTCCGTCTGCTTGTCAGCACCCTCATAGCTGTGTCCGTTTACGGTAACGATTCCATTCGTGTTCTCATTTACCACGATACCATGCGGATTCATGCAGAAGGTCCGGACCGCATCCTCAAACTTTTCGGTACGGTACACGATCTTGCTCTCATAAAGCTCATCCGTCAGATGGGAAAAAATAACCGCCGGAAGTTCAACACGCACACCGATATCGACACGGTTCGACTTGGTATTGATCTGTAAATCCTTGCAGATCTGCTCCATCCACTTACTTCCGCTTCGTCCAACGGAAATGATGCATTTATCGGAATAATAGGATCCGTTTTCACAGACCACCTCATATCCTTCGTCGAGCGCCTTTACCGTCTGAACCGGTGTATCAAAATAAAAGTCCACCTTATCCTTAAGCTCTGCATAAAGATTTCCCAATACAATCAGGTTAATATCCGTTCCCAGATGACGTACGGAAGCATCGAGCAGATTCAGCTTATTCTGCAGACAGATCTTCTTAAAGGCCGTACCGGAGGTCGAATACAGCTTCGTCCCCTCACCGCCGAACTTCATATTAATATCATCCACATATTTCATCAGATCAATTGCCTGGCTTCTGCCAATGTATTCGTATAGGGTTCCGCCGAATGCGTTGGTGATGTTATATTTTCCATCGGAGAAAGCACCTGCTCCTCCAAAGCCGCTCATGATTGAGCAGCTCTTACAATTCACGCAGTTCTTTACCTTCACTCCGTCAATCGGGCAGTGACGCTTATCAAGCGCATGACCTGCCTCAAAAACTGCAATCTTTACATCTTTACTGCGCTGTACCATCTCATATGCAGAAAAAATCCCTCCCGGACCTGCTCCAATGATGATCACATCGTATTTCATCCCTGAATTCCATCCTTTCCTTATCATACATTTGCTTTTCCATCCGGATCCGTCAGAAGCCTTCCTTCTTCCTCTGAAGACGCATTTCCCGGCGTTTCTCACCGGCTTCCCATTCTGCCTTCTGGGCTTCTGTCTCAATCACAATCCCCGGAACCTCCACCGGGCGTTCATTTTCATCCATCGCAACCACTGAAAAATAGGCACGGTTAATCGGATGGCGCATGCCATTCATATCTTCAATATAGACATCCACACGCACCTCCATGGATGTTGTTCCCACATGCGTGATTCTTCCGATTAAAACCACCATGTCCCTTTGGTAAGCCGGACACATAAACCGCAGATTATCAATGGCAACCGTTGTCACATCCTTCCTGCAGTGACGGATCGCCACAAGTGCTGAAAGTTCATCCATCCATTCCACAAGCTTACCGCCAAACAATCTGCCTGCTCCGTTCAGATGCTCCGGTCTTATAAGATAAATCATTTCCAGTTGTGAATCACTTACTCTTCTTAATTCCATAGGTTTCCTTTGCTTCGCAGCCGCTTGCTCTCTTCTTCTTTCCATACTCGCATGCCCGTGCTCCGCACTCCCTGTCTGTCTCCGACAGACGCATGCTCGTTAAGGAGTGCAGAAAAACAAATGTCTGCTTCGCAGCCGCTTGTTTTTCTTTGCACTCCTTACATCATAATATAAAATCGTAAGAAACACAATTCCTTATCGACTTCCGACTTGTGAAATGCATGGAAATAGCCTATAATCAGACTGGTATTGTTTATTATTTATCACACGAGGTACTTGATCATGATCATTCAGGATATTCATACCATGGATGAGCTGCTTCATTTCGTAAGCGGCCTGACCCAAAAGCATGGGTTGAAGCTGTGGTATCGCGGCGAAGAGAATTCGGAGCTGTCCTTAATCCCTTCGATTCAGCGGAGCCAGAAGCGGATTGACGTGGAGCGTTACATCACCAACGATTTTTATATCCGGGCAAGACAGATTATGAAGAATCCCCCGGAAAAACATAACTACGCTGCCTGGGTTTCCATTATGCAGCACTACGGACTTCCTACACGGATGCTGGACTGGAGCCAGTCACCGCTGATTGCATCCTTCTTTGCAACCGAAACCTATAAGGTACAGCCGACACTGGATGCGTGTGTATGGGTGCTGGTTCCGGCCCGTCTCAATGAACGGGAGGGCTTCGGACACTGCATTTATCCGATTGATGCGGATACCACACAGGAAATGCTGCTGCCGGCCTTCAAGCACAATCACCACAATCCGGAGGTTGCCGACCGCATCCTCGCCTGCAGCTCTACCGACAACAACCTGCGTATGTATGCACAGCAATCAAACTTCACTGTACACAATTCTCTGCAGAGACTCGAAGATATCTGTGATGAGAATACCTTATATAAGATTATTATTCCATGTGAGCGCAAGAAATACTTCATCGACAGCTTGCGGGTGTTCGGTATCACGGAGGGATCCATTTATCCGGATCTGGACCACATTTCCAGCGACTTACGAGATTCCTACGGGATTTAAGAAAAGGGGGACCCTATGAAAATTGTATTAGAGCACTTAACGAAAAGATTTCCTAACCGCAACAAAAAAGTACGCGAGGATATCATTGCCGTCAACGATTTTTCCTTTGAAATTCCGGACGGCAGGCTGATCGGACTTCTCGGTCCTTCCGGCTGTGGCAAAAGTACTGCTTTGAATTTAATCAGCGGTCTGTTAAAGCCAAGTGAAGGCAAAATTTTCTTCGGAGAGGATGATGTAACTAATCTTCCTGCAGAAAACAGAGGCGTCGGACTGGTTTTCCAGAACTATGCCCTGTACCCGCATCTGACAGTAAAGCAGAACATCCAGTTTCCTCTTGAAAATTTAAAAGGAAAGGACAAGCTCTCCAAAGAGGAAATGAACCGCCGCGTATTAGAGGCTGCAAAGCTTGTTCAGATTGAAATGCTGATGGATCGTAAGCCCAGTGAGCTTTCCGGTGGTCAGCAGCAGCGTGTTGCCATTGCCCGTGCGTTAGTAAAAATGCCGAAGGTTCTTCTCCTTGACGAGCCTTTATCCAATCTGGATGCCAGACTCCGCCTGCAGACCCGTGAGGAGCTGCGCCGGATCCAGTGTGAAACCAAAATCACAACGGTCTTCGTCACCCACGATCAGGAAGAAGCCATGAGCATTTCCGATATGATCATTGTCATGAAAGAGGGCGTGATCCAGCAGATCGGAAAGCCGCAGGAGGTTTATGACAATCCTGCCAATCTGTTCGTTGCGAAGTTCCTCGGGACTCCTCCGATTAATGTTTTCCGTGGACAGGTGAAGGATCACACCATATATATAGGAAAGGATGCCATTTTGAAGGCTGGAAATGTTCCGGATCAGGAGGTCTGGGTCGGCGTTCGTCCGGAGGGCTTTATCCTGAACGAAAACGGTGCGCTCCACTGTAATCTGAGCCGTATTGAAGTCATGGGACGTGACGTGAGTGTCGTTTCTACCAAAGAAGAGTCCGAAAATGCCACCATCCGTTCCATTATCAGTGCCGAGAACTCCGTAGACACCGGCTCTTTGGTTGTTTCCTTTGATTTGAAGCCCAATAAGGTATTTTTGTTCCATAAGGATACGCAGGAAAGGATTCCCTACACCGGATCCTGATTCTGCAGCCTGTATACCCTATAATGACTTATCGGTTGGATAAGGAAGGAGATTCCCGACATGATAGAAAAAAACAACCTCAAGGGGTGGCTTTATCTGCTGCCTGCGTTCCTGTTTCTTTGTGTATTTATGATTTATCCTTTAATTGATGTATTTGTATATTCCTTTGAGGAAGGCTATAATTCCGCATCCCAGACCTACTTTGGCGTCGGACTTTATAATTATTCCTATGTACTGCATGATACTTATTTTCTGCAGGCGGTTAAGAACACCTTTATCCTGGTTATCATCACCGTTCCGGTGTCCACGCTCCTTGCACTGTTCATTTCGCTTGGCTTAAGCTCCATCAAACCCTTGAAGGAGCTGTTTGAAACAATCTACTTTCTGCCTTATGTAACAAACACCCTGGCTGTCGGTCTGGTATTTATGATTCTGTTCAAAAAGACCGCCTACACAGATGGAATGGTGAATCTTCTGATCCAGGCTTTCGGCGGACATTCCGTGGATTTCATTGATGGTCCCTACTGGGCAAAAATGTTCGTGCTTTGTTTTTACACCATATGGGTAGTTCTTCCCTTTAAAATTCTGATCCTGACAAGCGCACTGGCTTCGGTAAACCAGACCTATTACAATGCCGCCAGGGTGGATGGCACCTCACGTACGAGGATCTTCCGTAAGATTACCCTTCCGATGATCTCTCCCATGATTTTTTATCTGGTCATCACCGGATTCATCGGTGCATTCAAGGCCTACAGTGATGCCGTTGCGTTGTTCGGTACCGATCTGAATGCCGCTGAAATGAACACCATCGTCGGCTATGTTTACGACATGCTTTACGGTAACAGCGGTGGCTATCCTTCCTATGCGTCGGCAGCCGCCATCATCCTGTTTACCATTGTTCTGACCATTACCTGCATTAATCTGCTGGTCAGCAAAAAGCATGTATATTATTAAGGAGGACACTGCCATGGACTACGAAAAGCTTGAAAAATCTGCCAAAGCAAAAGGCATTGTCAGAAATGTTGTCATTTATACCCTGCTGATCCTCTGGGCGGTCATGGTTCTGTTTCCTTTTTACTGGATGATCCTGACCTCCGTAAAAAGCTACAGCTCCTACAACAGTGAATACGTTCCGTCATTCTTCACCCTGTCACCGACAATGCAGAATTACATCGATGCATTTACCACGGTTTCTCTGGGCAGATATTTATGGAACACCCTGATTTTTACTGTGATTACTACAGCGATTATGCTGATCGTGATCACTCTTGCGGCATTTGCCTTTGCGAGGCTGGAATTCCGCGGCAAAAACATTGCCTTTGCCCTGTTCCTGTCCTTAATGATGATTCCGAATGAGCTTGTCATCATCACGAACTTTGTCACCATCACAAACCTTGATCTGCGCAACAGCTTTTTAGGACTGATTCTGCCGTCCGTGACCTCGGTTTTCTATATCTATCTGCTGCGTGAGAATTTCGCCCAGATCCCGGACGAGCTTTATTATGCTGCCAAGGTGGATGGCACCTCGGATCTGCGCTATCTGCGTAAGGTCATGATCCCGATCTGCCGCCCGACCCTCATTACCATCATTATCCTGAAGGTCATTGAATGCTGGAATTCCTATGTATGGCCGCGATTGATTACCGATGATCCGAACTATTATCTGGTCTCCAACGGCATTCAGGAAATCCGTGAAAACGGCTTCGGACGTGAGAACATCCCCGCCATGATGGCTGCGGTTGTGGTTATCTCCCTGCCGCTTATTGTATTGTTCCTGATTTTCCGTAAGAAGGTCATGGCAGGTGTATCGAGAGGAGGTACAAAGGGATGAAAAAACATACCATTGGAAAATTACTGCTTACGGCTTCTCTGATTGCCGGTGCCCTGGGACTTACCGGCTGTCACGGCTCCAGGGGACAGAGTGATTTCACCGTTCCGGAAAGCTTCGACACCTCCCGGAATTATGAAATTACCTTTTGGGCAAAGAATGATACGAACAAAACCCAGACAGAAATCTACAAAAAAGCGATTGAGGATTTCGAGGAGCTGTACCCCAATATTACCGTAAACTTACGTCTCTACACGGATTATGGCAAGATTTATAACGATGTCATCACGAACATTGCAACGGATACCACACCCAATGTCTGTATTACCTATCCGGATCACATTGCCACTTACCTCACCGGAAGCAACGTCGTGGTTCCGTTAGATACTCTTTTTACCAATGAAAAATACGGGCTGGACGGTTCGGAGCTTCTCTTCGACGGTCCGACACAGGATGAGATCATTCCGAAGTTCCTGAAGGAATGTGAGTTTAACGGTCATTATTATGCCCTGCCTTATATGCGCTCCACGGAAGCCTGCTATATCAATAAGACCTATGTGGAAAAGCTTGGTTATACCCTGCCGGAAACCCTGACCTGGGATTTCATCTGGGAGGTTTCTGAGGCTGCGACGAAGCAGAATGCGGATGGAACCTTTGCCCTTAACAGTCAGAAGGTCATGATTCCCTTTATTGACAAGTCCACCGACAACATGATGATCCAGATGTTGAAGCAAAAGGGCGCCGGTTATTCGACCGCTGACGGCGATATTGAAATTTTTAACGATACTACCACAGAGCTGCTTTATACCATTGCTTCTCATGCGAAAACAGGAGCCTTTTCCACCTTCAAGATTTCCAGTTATCCGGCGAACTTCCTGAATGCAGGGCAATGTGTTTTCGCCATTGACTCAACTGCCGGTGCTACCTGGATGGGAACCCATGCCCCGCTTTCCGACATCAGCGAAGACGCCCTCATTGACTTCGACACCGAAGTTATGATGATCCCGCAGTTTGATCCGGAAAATCCTCAGATGATTTCCCAGGGGCCCTCCGTCTGCGTCTTCAACAAGAAGGATTCACAGGAAGTGCTTGCTTCCTGGCTGTTCACCCAATATCTGCTCACCAATGACGTGCAGATCGCATATTCCGAAACCGAAGGTTATGTGCCTGTTACTTCAAAGGCTCAGGATTCTGCTGAATATCAGGATTATTTATCCCGTGCCGGTGAGGATAACAATGTGCACTACGATGTGAAGATCAAGGCTTCCAGGCTTTTGCTTGATAATACGGATCACACCTTTGTAACTCCGGTATTCAATGGCTCTGCCTCCCTCCGTGACGCAGCCGGCCAGATGATCGAAATTGTTACGAAATCCACCCGCCGGAAACAGACGGTAGATGATGCTTTTATGCAGAAAATGTTTGAGGACGTAACCTCCCTTTACCGTCTTGATCAGAAGAATATGAGTTCTGCCGGCAAGACGGATTTAGGACCTTTGCCCCAGACAGCAGTGCTTTTGCTGACTGCTCTCGCCGTTACATGGGCAGGAATTTTACTATATGTTATATCCGAAGCGTTGAAAAAGCGGAAAAATAGGCAAATTCACCATTGATTTATCAGAATATTAAGGTATAATGTGAATTGCAGTTAATTGATAAAGTTTTATCAACCTTATCAGTTGCAACCAAAAGTTCTTATGCACAATATCAGGTATGCATATTACCCGATGTATTGCCGAAAGAACTTTTACTAATGAAGTTATCACCATGTGTGATAGCACATCTATTTAGGAGGAGTTTTTTATGAAAAAATCATTACTTGTAACACTCGCACTTTCTCTTGTACTTGTAGCAGCAGGCTGCTCCAAGACTACAGAGAATACAACAGAAGAAGTTGCTACCGAAGTAGAAGATGCTACTGAAGCTGTTGAAGAAGACGCTGCCGAAGCAGAAGATACTGCTGAAGCTGATACCGCTGAAGCTGAAGCAGAGGCTGAAACTGAAAATGCGGCTACTGCTGAAGGCGTTATGAGCTATGCAGATTATGTTGCTGCTGCTGTTGATACCGAGGTTTGTGTTGAAACTTATGTACAGGCTAAGCAGGCTTGGTGGGAAGACAACGGTGTTGGACAGGCTACCTTCTACACCCAGAATCAGGACGGTGCTTTCTTCGTTTATAACCTTCCCTGCTCTCAGGAAGATTATGACAAACTTGTTCCCGGAACCAAAATTAAAGTTACCGGTTTCAAGTCCGAGTGGTCCGGCGAAGTAGAAATCACTGATGCTACTTACGAAATCGAAGATACCGATACTTTCGTTGCTGATGCTAAGGATGTTACCGATTTACTTGGCAAGGACGAATTAATTGATTACCAGAACCAGTTCGTATCCTTCAAGGGTATGACCGTAGAAGCTGCTAACGATGCCGGTGATGCATTCCTTTACAAGTGGGATGGTTCCGGTACAGAAGGCGACGACTTATACTTCAATGTATCCCTTGACGGAAATACCTACACCTTCACTGTTGAATCTTATCTGTGCGATAAGGACAGCGATGTTTACAAGGCAGTACAGAACCTCAAGGTTGGCGATGTTGTTGACATGGAAGGCTTCTTATACTGGTATGAAGGTGTTAATCCTCACATCACTTCTGTAAGCGTTCAGTAAGTACCTGCAGATCAAATGTAATTAATTTGTAGATTTCCCCCGTACATCGGTTGATGTACGGGGGTATTTTTCTGTTGAGTTTACGCGGTTGTGTTTACTCTGTTGTGTTTGTGCTGTTGTGTTTGTGCTGTTGTGTTTGTGCTGTTGTGTTTGTGCTGTTGTGTTTACTCTGTTGTGTCCAGAATTTTGTCCCCCCTCCACTCACGCTGTTGTCTTTTCCATTGTAGCTTTCTTATTTATGCTGGTTTCTATGCTATGGTCTGATTTTGGATATATTTCCTGCTTTTTGCTTCTTTATATCCATTTTTCTCATTATGGGCTCTTAGTCTTCCTTCGACATGGCTTATTTTTGGACATTTTCACTTCTTGAAGCTCCATTATGTCCAATTTCACTATCAACTCCTATCTCCTCTCCCTGACTGCTAATTATTTTGGGATATATTTCTCACAATTACCTTGTTTATATCCAATTACTTGTCCCTATCTGAAAATGATATGGAAAAATGAAATGATACAGAAATGACATCCCTCCGCAATAACCCCATTTATAATTATTCTGCAAACACTTTGTAATAACCCTTTCATAGTATATTCTACAAAATACTCTGTAACGATCCTGTCATAGCTTATTCTACAAAATACTCTATAACGCTCTTTCATAGCTTATTCTACAAAATACTCTGTAACGACCCTTTCATAATTTATTCTATAAAGTGCTCTGTAATAATCCTTTCAATCTTCTCCATACTCAATGGTCTTTCCCTGGTTTCATACGTTGTAATCAGATTAATATCTGGAACAATATTATTTGTTGTATAAAGCTGAAGTTTGGAAAATGTATTTTTACAATAAACAGGATCATCCATTAAACCAAAATGCTCCCAATAAAAATACTCTCCTGTTTTCGGGTGCCGAATCGTAAAATCAGGATACAGTATAATATCATCCAGTGCCAACGTATCCTCATATCGAAAAGGAATCTTGTGAATGTAGAGACTTGAATCTATCATCATTTCTGATTTTGATCGAACCATATTACCGGAACATGATTTCAAAATCTTCTGCTCCGGATATTTATTATTTGTTTCATAAGAAGCCTGCATCCAGTCTGATAACGATGAATCTACCGGTCGGAAATAATTTGACAGTAAATTTTGATATTCCTTATTACTCAAAAGCTTTTCTGCCAATCCATCATTCGCAACACAATATTTTAAATACAGCTCTATTGCTTCCTTTTCTCTCTTTTTATCCTCAAGAAGTACTGACATATATTTCTTAACTGCAAGCTGTTCTGCTAATTTCCGCTGCTTCTTTGGAATATAAAGCTGCATACTATCTTTATGATAATACCACTTATAATACCCTTTATTGTTTACACAATTGAGATTCCCTGCCGGACATTCTCCTAATTTCAGCTGTAGTTCGGCAATTTCTTCCTGTAATTTTTGATTCCTATTTTTCATTCCTTCGTATGCCATAATACTCCCTTTATGATATATATTCTTAATATAGATATTTTGAGCATGAACGATTCATATTTTATGTCTGAATAATATGATGATATCCGGATCAAAAGGTCAAAAAAGTTGTTCGCACTTGAGCGATAAGACTTTTGAACTTGGAACCCGCCAAATATGAGAAAGTAACGATTCATGAAGTAAATCAGAGGATTTCGAATGTTTGAGAATTGCGGGAGCGGCTTCGCAATGGAACAATTCATGGATATCAAGCTAAGGACAAAATATCTTTTGACCCCAACACATAATATTAGTACTTTAATGGATGTGATTTAAAAAGTTGATATATCGCTGCTTTTTTTGATATAGCTATACCGGAGAATATGGCAATAATTCCTTCCATATTCCATATCATTTTAAACATTTCAATATAGTTATAATTAACTTGATATAAGTCCAATCATTAGGATACAGATATCATTACAGATATCATTACAGATATCATTGCAGATATTATTGTAAATATCATTGCAGATATCATTACAGGTATGATTGTTTCAATATACTTCTAATATCTCAATATGGTTCTGATCATTTTGTGGAATTTTGAGTTCGAATTTTCTGACAGAGTTCTCTATCTGATTTCAAATATAAATAGATGCCACAGAAATTACTTACTTTTATAAAACATAACACGAAAAACATATAGATGCAATACATTTTCTTTCTATGGTCAACTTTTGTATAATCAACTTTTGAGAAGGCTCTGCCGCATAAGAATATTCACAAATTGTTAAATTAATGTTGATGTTGACATTTACCTAAGGTCAACTCAAAAAATCTGTTATGATATAAAATCTTATGATATACTAATGCCATCTTATATCATTGAAATTATATAATCAGAAAGGAATTATCATTCATGCTGACAACTGAACGTCTGATTTTAAGAAAATGGACTTTAGAAGATGCCGAAAGTTTATTTGAATATGCCAGGGATCCCGATGTGGGACCGATTGCCGGATGGCCTGCTCATCAAAGCATCGAAGAAAGCCGTAACGTAATTGAGCAGGTATTTCATGGTCCGGAATGTTATGCCGTCTGTGAAAAAGGAAATAATATTGCTATCGGTGCGGTTGAATTAATGCTCAACGGGCACACAGACATGACCAATCGTGATGACGAATGTGAGCTAGGCTACTGGCTGGGTAAGCCCTTCTGGGGACGAGGTTATATGCCGGAGGCTGCCAGCGAGCTTCTTCGAAGAGGATTCGAGGAGCTTGGCATGACAACGATCTGGTGCGGTTACTATGAGGGAAACCAGAAGTCAAAAAGAGTACAGGAAAAGCTTGGCTTTGAGTACCATCATACCTGCGATGCCGTTCCTGTACCTTTATTAAATGAGACCCGGATTTGTCATACAAACATTATGACAAAAGAAATGTGGGAAAATACAAAAATACCCGGCCCGCTTAAGTAAAATAGCTCCATTTACATTTAATAGTTTCTAAAATTTCCGTCTCAAAATCAGGAAAGCTGCTGCTATTATTTGTAAATGGAGATTTATGATCCTTCTGAAATTCTTTTCCTATTGATGACTGTATTTTACTGTTTTTACAACTGTCTCAATGCAATCAATTGTTAACGCAAAAAGGATGATTGCAAGAAATACCATGTTAAAGTGTATAAAAACCTGCGAAATAACTTCTGCATCTTTTCCGAACAAATGCTCAATACCATCGAAAAAATCTTGATTCATAACCTTATCATTTAACAACCAGATGATTGTTAATACCCCATCAATAATATTGGTGATCATGGTAGTAAGCATCACTCTTTTGGTATAGCTGCCATCAATAAGTCTCACACTGTCCTTTGCAACACCCAGAATTCCAAATGCAAGAATCAGATACCATGTTTGTCTGATGTATTCCAGATTAAAAAGCGGTTCATACACATCGACCCCGTTTTTCACAAATGCAATGCATAAAATCTGTGGACATACAAGAAATACAATTGTAAAGATAACCGAAAAAATAATGCCAACAATCGCATCTGCTTTCGAAATTCGATTCCGCTTCTGTGGAACAGGCGGCAAATTATCTATTCCATCATTTAACCCATCCACCTTGATTCCTTTTTTATAAAAGAATGCAAACAGCAATGTCACAAATGCAAATCCCGTCAATATACCGCCCAAAATTCCGCCAATAGTATGATAGATCGCTATATACCAGATCGTATGCGATGTTAATGCTGCCATAATTTGAGCAAGCAGCATTCCCCCACTGACGCAGGCCGTCACAATTTTCAGTACATACACATATAAACTGTAATATGGCTGTCCAATCAGACAATCCTGTGTTTCACCCTTATATTTCGAAGAAAGCTCAGCCGGAGTTCCCAGTTCCGTCAGAACAACCTTGATATCACGCTCAGTTGGAGTAACATCCCCGCAGCGCTCCTCCAGCATATCTTGTATGATTGTCTCTAATTCCGCTGCCACATCCTTTTTCATGGCAGATTTCATATGTTTCGTAACTGCATAAATATATCTGTCGATCAAATCATTTTTTACCATTTATTCTTCCTCCATAAGCGCATTGATTGACCGGGAAAACTTTTCCCAGTGTGCCTTTATTTTTTTATAAACCAGCTTCCCGTCTTCCGTGATGATATAATATTTTCTCGGCTTCGCTGCGTCAGTTTCCCATTCACTTTTTAGCAGCCCCTGACTCTCCAGTCTTCTCAGTAGAGGATATAATGTGTTGCCTTCTATCGGAATACCTTTTCCCTCTAATTCCTTTACCAGTGAATATCCATACATTGGTTTATTCAGTTGTGCCAACACTACCATGATGAGTGTTCCTCTTCGGAATTCCAAAATTAATCCTGAAACAATTTCATCACAATTCACCCTATTTCCCCCTTCAAATTATCTTTCAAATTATCGTTTCTTAAAATGCAAATATTAATCACACATTATTGTGTATCGCACACTATTATTTTAATATAGTATACTGTGTGTCATACATTATGTCAAGAATGGTTCCTGGAAATCTTATGACAGAATGGTTCCTGCAATTCTTGTGGCAGAATGATTCCTGCAAAGTTTATGACAGAGTGGTTCCTGGAAATCTTATGACAGAATGGTTCCCGGAAATCTCATGGCAGCTGATCACACCAGAAACGGAGTGGTTTGGAATAATCTCGTGAAAACAAAAGCTGCGCCACAGCCCAGCCAGGCTATCGCGCAGCGTAGTTTACCTCATGTGGTTACTTCGCCATATAAAATTACTATTCTGTATGAATAAATGATTGTACTGTTACCAGATAATTTACCGCCTTGCACGGATGGCCCAGCGCATCTTGGTTGACCGGGCACGACCGTTCTGACGGCATTCTTCCGCAGTGGGACGAATGACATCTGTTGCAATCTCTTCAAAAATTCCTTCCCGATAGTACTGCTGGAATGCCTTTTTTACCAGACGGTCTTCTCCGGAATGGAACGTAAGGATTGCCACTCTTCCCCCATCCGCCAATGCCTCCGGAAGTGCATTCAGAAACGCCTCCAGAACTTCAAATTCACTGTTCACATCAATACGCAGTGCCTGAAATACACGTTGACAGGTCTTCTTTAAAATATCCTTCTTTTCTTTATTCTCCGGAAGAAAACACAATGCACGTTCAATAGCCTCACGTAATGCCGTTGTGGTATCCATGCTTCCTCCCTTTTTGAATGTTTTGCAGATCTGGGATGCAATCTGCTCCGCATAGGGTTCATCGGAATTTTCCACCAGCATTCCGATCAGTTCCTCCCTGTTAAGCTCCCTAAGCCTCTGTGAAGCCGGAATCCCGTGCTGCGGATCAAGACGCAGGTCAAGCGGCCCGTCTGCCTTATAGGAAAAGCCTCTTTTCGGATCATCAATCTGCATGGAGGACACACCAAGATCCGCCAGCATGAAGTCAAACGGGCCATATTCCTTTGCTACCGCTTCCAGATTGGCAAAGTTCTGTTGAAGAATCGTAAGGATTTCTTCTCCATATCCTGCTTTTTGAAGCCGTTCTCCGGTCTTTACAATTTCAATGGGATCAACATCAAGTGCATACAGATGTCCCTCCGGAGCTTTCTCTCTAAACACTTCCTCAGAATTATTCTCCGAGTTATCCGCCAGATTATCCTTTGAATTGTCCTCTGAATTCTCCTTTGGATTATTCCTTGAGTTGTCCTCTGGATTATCCCTTGGATTGTCCTCTGGATTGTCCGCTGGATTATCCCTTGAATTGTCCTCCGAATTCTCCTCTGGATTTTTCCATGAATCACCCTTTGTCTGAACGTCATCCTTTATATGAACTTCACCAGTCAGCTCTGATGTTCCTGACACCTCTGTCAGTTTTTCCAGCATCTTCCGGGTGTGTCCGCCGTAGCCAAGTGTTGCATCCAGTCCCTTTTGTCCAGGACGGATCTGTAAGAAGTCCAAGATCTCTTTTACCATAATGGGAATATGCATTCCTGCGGGAGTACTCCCCTTCTCGATTACCTTAGCTACCGTATCGGCATATTTCTCAGGATCATGCTCTTTATACTTTTCTTCAAATGTTCTGGGATGTGTTCCCTTATAACGCACGCGGCGCTTATGTGTTGTTTCTTCCGGCATTGCTTCAGCCCTTCTCAATATATTTTCATTATATCATCATATACTATTGCTCTTCTATCCGGGTGCCACCCTATTCTTCTTTGGATTGAGAATCAGACATTCTCGGCCGACACATCAGTCGAAACCATGTTTCTTCCATTATGCTTGCTCTGATACATAAGACCGTCTGCTCTTTTAATGATGTCATCAGGTGTATCCTGATGCCTTGGTATAGTAACCCCTACGCTGATAGTGACCTTTAGTTCCTGACCATCTGAATTTATAACCACAGTGTTTTCTACCAGATGTCTCAGCCGCTCAGCAATAATAGATGCTTCATAATTTCTGTTTATGGAAAAGATACCTACAAATTCTTCGCCGCCCCATCTGCTGAACATATCATCCTTCTTAATTGTATGCATGATGCTCTTCGCAATATCAGTCAGAACCAGATCACCAATATCATGTCCATAGGTATTGTTAAATACCCTGAAATGATCGATATCCGCAAAAAGCAATGCGAATCTTTTACCAAAACGCTGATATTCAGACAATTTATACTGCAAAAAGCTCTCCAGATAAGATCTATTAGGCAGTTTGGTCAAAGAATCATGCATCGCCTTCTCGGAAAGATTTTCAATTAAACTATCATCATATGCTTTTGGAGAATTCCGGGTAAACACTTCAACAGATCCTACAATCACTCCATTCTCCCTGATCGGGTATACGGTTGTCAGAAGTGGAATCCGATATCCGTTTTTATGCCTCACAAACACTTTCTCTGTGCGGACAACACCATCAATATTTGTAGCAAACAACGGACATCCTGTGATGCACAGATGATTGCCAAGCTCATCAATGTGATTCAGTTTAGATTCCGGGCAATCCAGACCTACCATTTCATCTGCCCGATAACCGGTTATCTGTTCTGCGCCCTTATTCCAGAATTTAATCTTTCGATGGATATCCACATAATACACACCATCCTGAATATTATTAAGTATGCTTAAATACAATTCCTCTCTGGTCATTTTCTTTACCCTATTACGTAAGTATCTTTTCCGTTTTTCTTAGCCTGATAAAGCAGACCATCCGCTATTATAACGCATTCAGCTAATTTTTTCCCTGCTCCTTTTACTTGATAAAGTCCAATGCTGCAATGCACATCCTGTTCTCTTTCTGCTGCTTTATCGTGAACCTTTTTTCTGAAGCCTTCAATGCGCTCCGTCAAATCATCCAAATTGCCGATATTCTGCAGAAAAAGAATGTACTCATCGCCGCCAAATCTGCATGCGATGTCTGACGAACCGCACATTTCCTGAAGTGCTGCGGCTATTTCACGTATCCAGAAATCACCGGTATTATGTCCGTATGTGTCATTAACAGACTTGAAATTGTCGATATCCACAAATCCTAATACCGCCACATCATTTTCTAACATATTTTCCAGACAGTTTCTAACCTGATCCATTCCACTGGTTTTATTCCATAAGCCTGTCATAATATCGTGGCTCGCCCTGTATTCGGAAAACAATAATTCTTTTTTGGTATCCAACCACTGATCTGAAACCTGTGTCATATGATCTATAGAAATAATCATGGATGAAAAGAAAATCGCCAGATTCTGCAGATACCAGGTATCAATAACATAATCAAAAAATGCAGTGGCTGCCAGCAGGAAAACATATCCCAGATACAGGTGAAATGTTTTTTTACTATATTGCTTCTTCTCCAACAGCAGGGCAGTTAATAATACTAAAACATCTAATATAATCAGAACCCTGATTATGCCGTAAAGTCTGTTATAGTAAAAATAATTATCACTGCCGATATAGTAAAATTCTTTTCTGATGTCCGGCAGTGAGATACAGATTATGCCAATGGTTCCACACAGAATGGAAAACGCCAATAATATTTTCTTTACTTTAACAAATCTGCCGCTTTCTTTCATAATAAATAATGTAAAAACCGTCAGATACAGATACTTTAACAAATACATAGAATAATTCACGATTTCCAAATTCCAATACACCCATTTTGCATTCATACCTGCAAACATATAGGTGTCCAGATCACCCAGCATCATCACAGCTGTGATAAAATAGATAATCTTTTCCATCTTTTTTTTATCCCTCTGTTCGAGAGCCTTCACATTACTGGATGAAAAAACAATAAAGGTATTTATCACAAGACACCACAACGCAACAAAGCATATATACTGATTCATAAACATCGGTGTACAAGGGGTACAAACAAGATAAAATAGAAATGAGGGGCGATAGAGCGGAAA
>OGQO01000636.1_pt1 | contig 36484 bp, 42 predicted proteins | sample 1553241 | NCBI WGS metagenome assembly OGQO01 (sample SAMEA2579933, study PRJEB22360) | human gut metagenome | biome: human gut; feature: human-associated habitat; material: faeces | place: Denmark | collected 2008/2010
GCTTGATGGATTTTATTAGGCAATATTGAGTTATGGTGAGAAACATACAGATGCCCAACAATCTATAATGAATTTATTTTGTTTTTCTGGAAGTTGGGAAGATTTTGGCAAATTGGGAGCAAGCGGCTTTGCAGAGACAACTTATGGTTCTTCTTATACTGATAGAAAAGATGATATGCAAAAATTTGCTATGAAAAGACAAGAAGAGCGTTATGGCACATAGAGTTTACCATATGCAGAAAGTGGGCTTGAGGGTACTGCATCAAGTTGGTATAATTGGCTTGCTGGACTAAGTGGCGATACAGCGAATATAATAATAGACCATTATAGTGAATTAGTTACAGCCCTAAATAATAAAGGTGAAGAAGTTACTAAAAATACCTTAGAGCAGGCCGCCAAAGAATATCTAGATGCTGTTACTAATGTAGAAGAAATGATTAAAAAAGCGACAAAAGCTGGTTTGGATGAAGATAATATTAAGGCTGTTAAGGAATACTATGATGACTTATATAAAGACGAAGATATTGGTTCGTCCTTAACAACAGAGGTAGCAATCAATGCGATAGCCTAGAAAGAAGCAGTTGATGAAATATCTTCAAGCTATGAGAATTGGGTTAGTTTATTAGAAGATGCTGGTAATGATATAGACCATCTAACTACAGATTAGATACTTGCTTTTGACGAAATGAGCGATGCGTTAAGAAAGCTTTTTGAATTAAATGAAAACTTTAAAATTAATAAAGATATTCTAAAAAGTCCAAAAGTTTTTGATTTAATGCAGAAAGCTGCTGAGGGAGATGCAGACGCAATAGAAGAATTAGGCGATATAATTAGTGAAGACTTTGGTAAGGCTATCAATAAAACCGCTAAAGAACTTAATGAGGCTAATAAAGAAACAGAAAATTATACGCCAATTATGGAAGATTTAGCTGGAGGAATGGATCGGCTAGGCGAAATGATGCAAACTGGCGAATATCTTTCTTTTGCAGATATGGACCAAGGTATGTAGGACACTATTTCTGGTTTTTAGACTTTACTTGATGCTGGAGTGGCGACTGTTGATTAGGTACAAGCATACGCATCTGCTAATGGTATTGTCCTTGATATTCAAGAAAGTGATGCTGAAATGGAAGATGTACCTGGTAAGATTAGTTATGAAGCTAAAGGCGTTACCACATTAATGGGATAGGAGTATCCTTCAGAAATGACTATGACTGGTACTTCTTCAGTTCCTATGCCTAAAATTGTTGGAGCATCCAAGCCTGGCAGTAGTGGTGGAAAGAAACCTTCTGGTGGTGGAGGCGGAGGCGGTTCAAAACCCACTAAACCCAAACAAGACCCCTTCTACAACTACATCAAAACCGTAGATGACTACAAAAAGCATCTCGAATCTCTCCAAGACGTCCAAGAGCTCCTCACCAAACCCGTTGATATCTTCAATAACACCAAAGCCCAAGAAGACTACTACAAAACTCTCCTTGGCTCTAACCAATCCTACCTCAATCACGTCAATTCCGAACTCGAACGTCTCCAAAAAGAAGCTCAATCTAAATATTCCAAATACATCGAAGTATCTATTGACGGCTCTCTCCGTCTAACCGAAGAGTATTGGGCATCCACTGGTGATATCACCGAAGAACTTGATGAATGGATTGACGCTTATGATGACGTCCTTGGTCGTTAGAAAGACCTTACTGATGAAATCAACGATTATAAGAAAGAGCTAAAAGAACTTTGGGAAGGCTGGCGCGATAGTTTCATTGACCTCACTAATGATATTGCAGATGTGTTCCAAGAGCTTGATGAAAAATAGCTTGAAGACCGTCAAGAGTTTTATGAGAAGCTTGAAGAACAAGACCAACGCTATCTTGAAAGTGTGCGTAATAACATTGAGGAAGAACGTAAGGCGCGCGAACGTGCAAATAGTTTTGAAGACCTTCAAAAGAAGCAAAATCGCTTAGCCCTGCTCCAGCGTGATAGTTCTGGTCGTTATGTAAATGATATTGCAGAACTTCAAGAAGAAATAAATTCCGACCAGCAAGATTTAGCTGATTAGAATGTGAATAATATTCTTGACACTCTTGAAAAGCAAATGGATAAAGATGCTGAGCGCCATCAAGATATTCTTGATGCAATGTAGAAGCAAATTGACAGTAATGTTGAAAATCGTATATACATTGAGCGCGCAGAGCAAACCATTGCGCAAGGCGAATAGGCTATTCTCGATGCCATTCATATGGGTGAGGATTGGCGTAATGCTTCTAACGCCGAACGTGAAAAGATGGATGAAGAGTAGGCTACAAATATTGCTGGGTCAAAGAACTATCTTGAAAAGTTGAATGAAGGTATTACTTCGTCTAGTGAGTATATATCTAAGATGGTTACAGATGCGCTTACTAAATAGACCGAAAGTCTTATTTGGACTATTGGTGATATTCCTCAAAATGATGAAGCCCATGTGGCACACGCAATGGAGACGACACTGCCTTCAATTCTTGAATAGTTCTTCGCGCGGACCAATACGGCCCAAGACATGGCAGATGACAATAAAGTTAGTGGTGCTAGATACGCTACAGGTGGTCTTGTAGACTACACTGGCCCCGCTTGGGTTGATGGCACTCCTGGTAAACCAGAAGCATTCCTCAATGCCAATCAAACTGCTATGATTGCTTCATTTACTGCTAATCTTGCAAAAATGATTTCTGGTAAATTCCCCTCTTCTAACGTAGAAGCAGGAAGTAATTGTGAAATCAATATTGATATTGGTTCAATTGGCGCGGACTATGACATTGACCAAGCCATCAATAAAGTCAAACAAGAAATTGTAAATAGCGCGCAGTTCCGTAATGTAACATTACTCAATCGCAGACGCTAAACACAAGGGAGGAAATAAAATGAGAAATATTTACTAGAAAGACGACTATACAGGCTTTGTATATAATGGCATACATTCCTCTCAATTTGGCCTGTTTAGCGTCGCTAATGGGGACAGATACTCACGAGGTCTGTCCCCGACCTTTCAAGACCTGACACAATCTGTGCCAGGTCAGGATGGAACACACTACTTTGGAACACAAATGACGCAACGAGTTATTACATTATAGGTTGCTTTTGATAGTGTAACGGAGACAGAGTTTCATTAGTTAAAGCGCTGGTTGAATTGTGGCATCAAGCCACTCATTCTTGACGAGACGCCTTATATTCAATACTATGCAAAAATTCAAACCGCGCCAACCATATAGTTCGTGCCTTTTGAAGAAGATGTAGATGAACGGATATATAAGGGAGAAAGTACAATTACTTTTGTATGTTATGATCCATATGGATATTCTGTTTCTAAATGGTTAAGTTCTTATGGTGTATATGGTGAAACAGGACTTCAGCCAGTGAATTTATATAGTGAAAATGTGCGTGAATGGGCATTAGCAAGTAGATTACAACCACGCCAGTCTACTAAGCAATATACCATTGATACTTATCAAGAAGATAATGAGCTTAGTACAAATGCATATAACGGGCTAATTACACTATATAACGCAGGAGATTTACCTGTAGATTATATATTGAATTTTACATTGTCTGATGCGGAAACTACTAGCTAGGAAATCAAAATCACACTGACTCATAATGATGTGACAATTATTGAAAATGCTATTGACTTTTCAGTTGCTTCAAATTTACTCAAAAAGGCAATGAAAAATATTGATACTAATGCTGTGATGGTAGGTATCAATTTTTCATTAGATACAAAGAAAAGATTGCTGTTTGCTTCGCGCGTATATACAGTTACAATCAATGGCGAAGTAGAATAGAAAGTTTCAGACAGAGTTATTGCGAATCATGCTTTGCGCGGAGACTTTTCAAAAATTCCACTTTCAGAAAACAAAGATGATATGTCTTATATGTAGTTGAGTTGTGACAAGCCTATTAGCAAAGTAAGTATTGATTATCTATATAAATACTACTAAGGAGGTGCCAAATGGCATATACATATTATATACAAACTGGCATACAAACATATGATAGCACTACTGGCACCTGGGTTATCATTGATGGAGAAAAAATTACTGCATCTACAACTAAATCAATATTATATTATAGCCTTGATGAAGATATAAATGAGATTTTAGGTAATGTTACAAATATTACAACTGAGTAGGCGAAAAGTAACCGAGTACCTAGAGTGCGGTATAACATAAATGTTGATAAAGTGCTTGGAAAGCTTACTGAAGCAGAACCTTATTTGACAGTTTATGTTGATTATCTTCAACAATTCATTATAGATTACTATTATAAAAATGAGGAAGGCGCGCTAGTAAAAGACCAAGAATCTGGCATAAAGTATGTTGACTAGGGATATACAATTCGAAATACTTCGCGCCTAAAGGAAGAAACTTACTCTATATATACCAACATGAATGGAACCCAAACATTCCAAAAGAAATACTACTATCGCCCGATTGCAAAATGGATCTCGCAAACTGAAGATGATAGTACTATTTACAATGCTGGTGACCTTTATAATGGTAATGCCAATTTATCACTTGTGCTTGATAATACAAGTTCTTATGTATTGCAAGGAAATTATATTGATGACATTCCGAATCCCAGTCGTGAACCGGATAAAGTTGCAAATGCAATTCTTGTAAAACTTTATCCCCAAGGTGGCGACTTAAGTTCAACGAGTGATTTAAAGTATATTGATGGCTATAAATCTTATCACTTTTTAGGATGGACAGACACACTAGGTGGTATAGTTTTACCTGATGGATATTAGTTAGGTAAACTACCCAATGATGGAGATAGTCTTATTTTATATCCAGTTTGGCAAGAAAGTCCATGCTAGAGGGCCTTACTCTCGGCGCAAAGTGATTTATCAAAGCCATCTGCTCCGACTCGCGCGGGCTATCGCTTTTAGATATGGTCCGCGCGCTCACAAGAAGAAAACTTGCCAATACTTCAAGACAATACAACAGGAGTAGAAAATCCAGAGCCAATTCCTATCTTTGCTCTATGGCAGAGCGAACTAGAGTATGCCAATGAATATGAGCAGACTATTCGTAAAGTACCCTATAAAATTGAAATATGGGAAGACCAATTCAATGAAGAAAACAATAGATGGGAAGAAATACGTTTGGTAACTCTTGGCGCGGACACCATGGAGGATTAGGGACGCGCCTTCAATATCAAGTTCAAATAGACCGTATATGGTGAGTTGACGCTTACTTTCTCCCTCTATGGAACATATATTGATAATCAAACAGGTCAGCGTGTAGAAAACTACCTTATGCCATATTGCTTCAATGAAGCCAAAATAAAACTTTGGTATGATGGGGAATGGTATGATTTTATTATAAAAGATATTCAAGAAACTCATAATCAATAGTTTACTAAAACATACACTTGCTAGTATTTACCTATTTATGAGCTAAGTAAGATTGGATATACTCAAGTATTTAGCTTGGATAACCGTGATGGGAGCGGTATCCAAAGTGCGCCTGAATTTATGGAAAGTATTCTTGAAGATACTGAATGGCGCTATGTGTAGGCTGGAAATAAAGATATACCCGCGGTCAAAGATTTAGAAGTAAATCTAACCGAAACGAGTGAAGAAGTAGTTTATTCTGCTGACGTGAAAGAGAAAGGTATCGAATACAAAACCTATTCTATTGATAAAGATGGTATTTTATAGTCTGGTGTTAGTGGTACTATATCTAGTGGCAAGGTATATATTCCATATAGTTAGCTAAATAAAGACGGGACGATTTTTGGTTGCTTTTCTGAGGGACTTATTGAAGTTGATGGGGATCTAATTCTACAGCAAAGTTTGGTAACTTTTACAATGGACTGGGCGCAATATCCTCTAACAGATTTTTCAATTACTAAATTTACTGCGGAAGTTCCTAAAAAGAGTAATGTTAGTGAGTGGGTTGAAGCCTCTATCAAAGAAAATGATAGCACGATTGATACTATTAGCCAGTATTGTAATAAAGGCTCTTCTCCTGAATATTCATCTTTATACTATCGTGTAAAGACTGCCACTACAGATACGGCAATGACCTATTCGCCCACTTAGGATAAAAAACCGTGTTACTTTGGAACGATAGATAGTGTAACCTATGGCAGTGAAAAGACTAAACTTGCCAGTCTAGGAACAAATACTGTATTTGCATTTACAAATGGAGATAACTTTTATACCTTCAAATTGAATTAGCTGGCTGGCGCGAATGAGCTTCCATTAGGAACTGAATATAGATATTATTTTACTGGTAGCACAAATAATTCTATGTTAGCCATTATTGGCGAAGTAGATAGTAGTATAACTGTGGAACAATGGTCTAGCACATCAGCCACTTCTATAGTAGTAAATGGAAAAACAACTTATATTCTACCGCTTACTGGATTTACCGTTTCAGATAATCGTTTTGCTTCTGAGCAGGTATCTACCGCTGTCTTTCTTAGTGCTTCTCCAAAGACCTACTATCAAAAATCTGGTTCTGCTGGAGATGAATATTATCGTCCTTATATTGATTTGGCCATTCCTGCGACAGCAAACTTCCCAACAAATTTTTATGAAGCTTCAATAAATACTGAAGGATTATCGGCAAATAGTAGCCAAGTTCATTCTATTCGGCAGTATTTTACTCTCAATGGAAATACCGCTACTGTAGTTGGAACTGCGCCCGTCGATGAAACAGATGGATTTTATATAAAGGATGCTAATGGTCTATACTATTATGATACCGCAAATCTAAATTATACTCTTATTGCGCCGCCTACGTGGAAAAATGGGGGAGACCGTTATACTCGCGTATCATTTACTCAATTAGAGAGCTATATAATGTACCGTAGTCTTGAAAGCTCAAATAGTAACTGTTTTGACCTTACTCAAAAGGTTGCTGAAACTTTTGAGGTTTGGTGTAAGTATATCATCGAGCATAATGATGACGGCAGTATTGCTTATGATGATACAGACCAAATGACTCTCGAACCGCGCAGAAAGAAGTGGGTAACACTTACATCTTATGCGGGCGCAGAAAATCCAGTAGGTTTTACATATGGTATCAATCTCACCAATCTTTCACGTACCATAAAAACAGATAGCTTGGTTACAAAGCTTTATGTTGACTATAGTGAAAATAACTATACTTCTGACGGCTATGTTGCTATTAGTGGTGCAGAGGATAATATAAGTAAGGAAAATGTTCTTTACAATTTTGATTATTTTATTCAAGTTGGCTTGCTTGAAAAGATGCAGGTATATAACGATTTTTATAAAATAGAGAGTAGTGAGGTGTCCGCGCAAGACCCATTAGAAATGAAGTGCGTAATTGAGGCTAATGGTAAAAATGGTCCAGGTTACCTTCGTTTGCTTGGCTTGCTGAATACTTAGTATGATAAATTGAGCGAACAAATAAATGGCGCAACAGGATACAGTTATCAAGCCATCCATTTGAAAGAAATGCTTTCTGCATATAGCTATGCTTCTGCTTTTACAGTAGATGCAACTATTACAGGGCAGGGGGTTGCTCCTTCAATTGGTACTTCTACAACAGAGGATTAGGAAACGCTTTAGCGTCTCACTAAAGAGTATAATCGTGTTTCTGCATAGCTGGCCGCCGCGAAAAAGCAACTTGCAAAAATTGTGGCTCGTAAACAAGAGCTTGAACGTAAATTCAATCAACGCTATGCACGCTATATTCAAGAAGGTAACTGGACAAGTAGTGACTATATTGATAGTGATAGCTACTATGCAGATGCCTTGAAGGTTAGTAATGATGGCGCGAAGCCTAGTATCAATTATAACTTTACTGCAATTGATCTTTATGCATTACCAGAGTATAAAGATTATAAGTTCTGTATAGGTGACCGCACTTGGGTAGAAGATACAGAGTATTTTGGTTATGAAGAGGATGGCACACCATACCATGAAAGTGTTATTCTTACGGAAATAAATTATGACTTGGATAATGCATCTGCATCTACCTTTGCAGTATAGAATTATTCTAACAAGTTTGATGATTTGTTCTAGACCCTTTCTGCAACGGCAAATTCATTCAGTCTCAATCAACAGATGTATGGGCGCGCGAGCAAGCTTCTTACTTCTGGCGGGTTGAATGATGAAACTACCCAGAAGAGCCTTACATCTAATAAAGAACTAACTCTTATGTCAAGTTCTGCTATTTAGTTTGACAACGATGGTATCATATTTACTAATGTAGCAAATCCAAACCAAATATTACGTATAGGCAGTGATGGCATTTCAATGTCAAATAACGGTGGTGCGAGCTACGACCAACGCCTAATGTGGTAAAATAAGGAAAACCCAGGAAGAAAAAGATTTCTTCCTGGGTTTCTTTTTATCCAAATCTGTTTTTCCTGAATTATCTGTCTACTTATAATTAGAACGGTAGAGGAGGTTTTCTTTATGGCCGGTTACAATTATAATCCTTATAGTGGAAATAGTGCGATAGCGCAAATGAGTGGGACTAATTTTTCAATGCCTCAACCACAGCAATTATTCCCGCAACCACAAGGAAATGTTTATACAATAAATAATACCCTAGAAGTTGCTAATATACCTGCTGGTGCGGGACTAAGTGTTGCATTATGTCTAAATGAGGGGCTGGTATATATCAAGTCGCTTCAAAACGGTCAACCGATGTTCTGGGCCTATAAGCTAATACCCTATGTAGAAGAAGAGAAAAAAGATAAAGCCCAATATGATGAAAGGCTCCAATCATTGGAGTCAAAAGTCGATAATTTATTGAAGGAGTTGAAAGGTGAATGAATCCTATGCAGTTTATGATGAATTAGATGGGAAATATGGGGAATATGATAAAAGGTCAAACTAATGCTAAAGGAATGCCTGTATTTACTATGCCGGGGAAGCATGAAGCAAAATAGCAAATAAATCCAATGCTTTTCAAGCAATATATTCCAATGGTGAATTAGTCCCAATGGGATAATATAATTGCCTAGGCGCGCCAGCAAGGTATTAGTGAAACTGATATCCAAGCTGGCTTACAGATGATTTAGAAGATGAAGTAATTCATCTTATAATATAATTTTATGGAGGAAACTATAATGACTGATGGACTTTCTGCTGGCGATGTCCTCGCCCTGACCAGAGACCGCGATGACGATGGCTATATGATGGCCTGGATGAATAACCCCTTTATTTATTTTGTATGGATGATGTTTATGCGCTGGTTCAACAATGGAGACGGCGGTAATGCTCTTACGCAGGCAGAACTTTTTGATGGCCTTGGCCGTCAAGATATTCTCGGCAATCAGCGAGAAATTCAGCAATCTCTTTGCGGCATTAGCGGCGCGATGTAGACTGGTTTTGGCAATATTCGCTATGATAATCTCTAGAATGCAATGGGATTACAGAATGCAATGACTTCTGGATTTTATGGTGTAAATAGTGGATTAGCTGAAAACCGTTTTGCTCAGCAACAGTGTTGTTGTGAGACTAATCGCAGTATCGATGCGGTTCGTTCAGATGCGTATAAAAACACGTGCGACATCACAACTGCTATCCATGCTGAAGGAGAAGCTACTCGCGCGCTCATCAATGACAACACTATGCAGGCGCTTCGTGATAAGCTTGCTGACCGTGATCGTGACCTTCTTTACGCGAACTTCCAGAACTCTCAGTATCTACAGAACTCTTATCTTGTCGATGCTCTTCGTCCTGTTTCTCGCCCGGCCTATATCACTTGCTCTCCTTATCAGACCACTCAGAACTATTGTAATGGCGGCTTTGGCGTTGGTGGATGCACTGGCGCGTAAGCTAATATCTTATGTATCGCTCCACAAGGGAGGATTGGATTATGTTTGAAGTTTTTACTAACACAAGTCAAGTAATGGCTTAGAATACGGCGGTAGTTTTTGACCGTCAAAAATTTAGTGATTGCCGTGTAAAATTGAGCGGTGAGAATAATACAATCACAATATCTACTCCAGGACGTTATCTTGTCCACTTCGACGGCATTGCGGGAAGCAACACAGTAGACACGGCGTTTAGCCTTTAGTTATATGTGAATGGAGTTGCTCAAGCTTGTGCCCGTTCGACTACAATTACCCCAGTTGCCAATAATGGAACTTCAATTGCCTTTGATACACTCATCTAGGTGAATAATTCTTGTTGTTGCGCAAATAACTCTCAATCTCTTCAAATTGTTGCTACGGAAACTAATGCGGGAACTCTTACTCACGCTAATGTGGTAATAATTCACTTATGAAAGAATTGACAACGCTCTATCAAATTATCTATGATGATTTGAAAGATAGTGATATGCTTATTGGATATGCGAAAGAACTAAAAGATAGCAACAAATAGCTTGCAGATATTTATATGACAGATGCTAAGAATAGGCTTGCGCATTCTCAATAGATGCATAAATAGTTTACCTCTATCGTTCAGGCAATGGGAGAGAATGGTGAGAAAGAAAAGGTGGCAGATTGTTTATGGGAAGCAACTCATAAACATTATATGGAATGGTTTGAAAATTTAGAAAATTGTATAAAGAAATGGTAAGAGAAAAGAGGACACTTTCGAGTGTCCTCTTTTTTATGCCCAATCAAGCATTTCGCTCTATTTTGTGTGGCTGGCGCAAGCACACTTACCGATACAAATTGCTTCGGCTTCGTCAAGCGAACACATTTGCCCATACCACACTTGAACTTTTAGCTATGCACTTTTCTTACGGTCATCTCGACTGCGCCCCTTGATACCGCAATATTGGCGCCAAGTGCCTACTGGAGCAATCTCATAAGCTATATTATTAGCGTAAAATAAATTTATTAGCACACCTTGTAAATGTGCGAGAGACTTATAGGTTGTTACACCTATTTCTGCGCCCTTTATTCCTTCTGCTTTGTTGTCTTGAAACTATATATCCTCAATACATACAAAGTCTATGCGCCATGCAGTAATCATATTCAAAACCCAATTGCGAATTTCATTTATACGATTTGCTTCACTATCAAAATTTACTCCGTAAGTGCCATGCCGGATTAGTTCTCCATTTTCAAAAATAGCCCAACCAGTAATATATGTTGCCTGGTCTAAGGCAAGAATGCGGTAGGCACCTTTGGGTTTAGGAGAACTGATTGTGGTCGTGGCTTTTTGCTTTTCGGCGCAAACAGGGCAAAAAGGCCGTTTGCGCCATTTCTCATAAGGGGTAAGGACTTTATGGCCTTCTGGGCATTGCCACTCCATTTCTTCTTTGAGATTCTTATATTCTGTTGAAAGGACTTTCCACTATATATTTTCGGCTTCCTGCTGAATTTGTGTTAGTAGAATACGTGCCATAATTCACTTCCCCGAAGAACCAAACCCACCAGAACCACGGTCGGTTTCATTTTCATCAATAGACTTTACTTCCATAAAGCTTGCAAGAGGAACTTCATTGAGAACCATCTGCGCGACTCGCATACCTTTTGTGATATAAAAGGGATAAGTGCCAATATTGTCAATAATAAGACCAACATCCCCTCGATAATTACTATCAATCGTGCCAGGCGTGTTAGCAACACGTATCTTGGTTTTCAAACTCATACCACTACGCGGGCGCATTTGAAGTTCATATCCCTTTGGAATAGCTACCTTGAAACCAAGAGGTATCATCATTGTTTGATGAGGTTCGACAGTATAATCATCTAAAGCATACACATCACAGCCAGCATCTCCATCATGTGCGTATGTGGGCATGTGAGCATCGGGGCTAGTGAGTTCAATAGGAATACGAATAATTTTATTACTTGACGCCTTTGCACTTTGCAAACCATTCACAGCAAGAGTAAGTACCTGCTTGACAAAATCTCTACGAGACTGGTCGTAATCTTTGAACTGCTCATCAATCTTTGCAATACTATCCTCAAATGCTTTATTGAGTTCTGCAACAGACATCCCTGACATATTCAGCGCGAGCGCCATATCATACTTGGCATTAGAATTATTGAACCCACGTTCCATCTCTTCAAGCATAAGTGGCTTCATTGCTTCAAAAGCATCATCGGGCATAGAGAGAAAAGAAGCAAGAGCTTCAAGTCCGTCCATTCCGGGGATTTTGGTTGCAAGGTCGCGGAAATAGGCCTCGCTACTTTCTTCAGTCGCTTCATCTACTACGTCGACAGTAGGAATAGTTGGCATAGTTACAATTTTATTTTCGTCCATTATTCCATCTCCTTTTTACCGCAATAAATGCATTTTCCAGACTGGAAACAATGCGGACATAAGTTTTGAAGCTCTTTAATACGCTCCATATTTTTACTGATAGTGGAATTGAGGGTGAAGAAGCCCTGAGTGATAATATCTGTATTTTCTTGAAGCAGTTGATTTACTTCATTTTGAATCTGATTTACTGTCATATCTTTCCTCCATTTTCAACAAATTCTTTTGGATTACATCTCATTAGTTTATCAATTTCATTGTATTTATTACACAAAGTTATTATTGCATATCTTGCATCCATTGTGGGGCGCGCGGTATATAGTTGAGGGGCAAGTACTTCAATCAATCTATCATAAAGACTTCTAGTCTCAACTTTTGAAGCGTTGTTTGTCTTATTCATCTTTTGGGTTATATATATCCAAGCCATATACCATCCGCCAAGTCCAGGTGCCATTATTGGTGGCTCTAACTTATATTTTATGCGCGAGCCCATACACCAAATAACACTTTTCAATCCATCAATAAATAGATCATAAGCTTCCTCAGTTGTTGAAGGTATTTTTTGTTCTTGAAAGTAAATAATATCTAACCAATTCTTACCAGGCGTGCGTTGTAATTCTTGAAGCTATTCAAAAGTTGGACGTTCTAAGCAAGTAATTCGAGCTTGAAATTTACTCTCAGTTTTACTGGTGTAAAATTGAAATAATGGACGAAGCTCTTCTAGTGATGAAAAAATAATTGGATAACAAAAGACAACGCTACGCTTCATGGTATATTTATCTAACTAGAGGTACTTTGGCAATTCTTCTGCCCAATTATTTGGTAGTTCATGGTCATGGATATATAATGTACTGCCGGCTTCAAAATTGAAATCATTATATGGATATGCGCGAGTTCCATCAGAAAGAAGAATGTGTTGCCCGCGCGAAAAAGTTTTATCATTTTTATTATCTATAGGCCTTTCACTTTTTGTATATATATAAGCCATTGGATTTAGCGGACATAGTTCTGCTTCTTTTTTCATTGGTTTATATTTTTTATTTACTGCATATCCACATAACTCAATATTTTCATATTGCACTATTTCCGGCGAAAAAGGAATAGATATATCTTCTTGAAAGTAATATACCTTTTCATAGTAGGGCGCGCGAGAAAGGTCAGAAATAAAACTGACCATTTCTCGCTAACGGTTGAGGTAAGTAGATAATTTCATAAGTTGAAAGTTGGGTGGCGGAATAGGCTTTTTGTTTTTTAGCGCATATATTCTATCTGCGTCATACAATGCAATACTCATTCTCTTACCCCCGTTATAATCTGTCCATCTGGAAGTATTTCATCAATAGTTTCTACCAAATGCCAAGGAGTACGAGTATATTTCTTAGCAATAAAGGTTGAACCGCGACGAATACCGCTGATAATAATTTTATTACCTCGCTTGAACATAGATGGTTCAATTACGTGTTTTTTCCCATCAGACCCGCGCTCACTAATTTGACGGTCATATTTTGTAAATGCGTCACCAAACATACGAATTGTTACTACTCCTGTTGTGGTGAGTATTGTAATAAGACGCTTAGTTTTATCTCGGTCAAGAACTGTTCCTGCGATACGCTCAATATGGAACATAGGAATAGTCTTTCCATCTTTTGTAGTAAAAGTATATTCTGGCTCTGGCTCTTCAGAAAGTCTATTGAAGTCAGCCCATCCTTGCGCGATTTGGTCAACCTGCGCAAGCTCATGGGGATGATTATAATAGGAGACACTATCCATTTCCCACTTACTAATTGAACCAAGACAATACTTATTATATACTTCTTGATAAAGTATATTGTTCAAATTGGTCAGAAGTTCTTCTTTATTTGCTTTGATATAGTCGCGCACGGGGTTCATAAGTTTCGTATATGTTTTATCCCACCTTGAAGCATCTATACGACCGCAATCATCATTCTCATAAATTATAGCATCTTCGTCAAAATGGGTCTTATAAAATTCAAGAGGATAATCTTCTAATTTATAATATAAGCCATCTTTACAATTCTTTTTGAGATATTTTTGAAAGTTGAATATTTTTACCTCAAGCGAAAGCTCATTGGGGAGTAAATTATATCCAATAAGCATTTGCATATTGCGTAAATTCAATTCTTTTTTCTGGTCTGCAATAGAAGAAATATAGTGCTCCATTACTTCTTCGCGTGAAGAGCCAAATTTATCAAAAGCACCAGCTTTGATAAGGTTTACCATTTGGGTTTTATTTATTTTGATTTTAGCTAAAAAGTCTTCAATAGAGGTATAGGGACGCGCGTCTATAATCGAAGAAACTAGCTCTGCTCCAATTTTTACAATGCCGCTCAACCCGTAAATAATAGTATTATTGTCTACGTCAGGAACGAAAGTAAAATCTGAAGCATTTACATCTGGAGGTTCAATAGAAACACCAGCGTTTTTCATTTTATTGATAGCGGTACTTACTTTTCCATAGTTGGTTGTAGAAGTCTTTTTTTTCTTTTTCTTTTCTATTGATACAACTTCTTCTGATTCGTCATCATCTTCATCTTCTTCTGTTTCTTCTTCTACCAATTCTCCAACACATGAGACAGGGTCTACATAATCATCAACTTCGGTAATATCTTCTTCGTTGCCAGCGCTATCACAAATAAGACAAGCACAATTCCAAAAAATAATAGGAAAGTGGAAAGCGAGATTCATTTCTTGAAGAGCAACAAGACTATAGGCAAGGGTATGCGACTTATTCTTTACTGCACCTAATTTCTTAGGCCATTTCTGTTGCAGTCTGGACTATACCATCATCCTTATCTAAAAGGACGTCTTTATTATAGTCTCTGAACGTCTTTCTTAAATAATTATACTTTCGTGCCATTCCATATGGCATATTATATATAACAGCAATAAGTTTTAAAATATTATATTGATTAGCGCTTTCTACTCGATATAAGCCCACATTATTTTGACTAATATGAATATCAGTCATAAACAGTCTTTGTTCAAGAATAGATACAAACCAGTCAATCAATTCTTTAGACATTGATACAAAATAGAATTGTGCGCCATTATAGGAGGTTTTTGATACTCCACCATCACCATCTATCATTCCTCTAATTATATAAGGAATGAATCTTTCTTCTTCTGCTAATAGCTATGGAGCTGGGACAATTTTAGACTTATTAGAGACAATTCCGAAGCGTGCAATCTACTTAGTAATACCAGGAATAGTAATCAATACTCTATATCTTGGCCTATAATTCTCTGTATAGTAGGTTTTATAATTTGTACCTATTGTTTTTGCCACAAAAGCAATAACGTCTTCGTCGGTCATATCCAGTCCTAATCCGTCTCTATCAGAAAGTACATATCCATCTGTAATCATAAGACCAATAAGATATGCGTCAAATGGAGAAGTAATTTTTTCTAATGAATAAGTATATCCTCTACGATTATCATGTGCCTATTTGACTATATCTTGATAAGTATCTGGATAATATTTTTTTACTTTATCAATAATAGATTTTTTAGTTTTAAATCCATATTTATTCATTAGTTCGTTTACTGGTGTACCAGCAATATATTCTAAAACTAATTGTTGTTCTTCTATATTGGATAATTTTTTATATCCCAATGTATCTCACCTCTAATTATAAGTAGCCCAAATAGACTATATCTTATAAAGAAATGATACATATTTAAGAAATTTCGCTGCGTTTGATTGCCCAATCCTTTCTGATTTTACCTTACCGTTTCCGTTACTAAACGCCATTTATATATTACTATATAAACTTGGTTAGAAAGGCTCTAAGGGGTTCCCCGCAATTTAAAAGATTTTTTACTATATGTTACCATATAGGGGTTCAATATTTTAAACCCATATCCTCTACTTGTAGCTACAAGAACATTCCATACATAATTACATAAATGCTCACTCAAGTTCTTTTCTCGCATATTTTCAAAATATTGCTTAGTAAGTTTTTCATATTCTGCGGGATTCTTTTTAGCAATAGATTTTCTAAGTTTATCTGCAAAAGTAAGGTCAAAGCCACCGCATTCGGGAATTTGTACCAATTGCATAAAGCCTTCTTGACTTTCACAAATACCATTAGAAGTGAGAAGAACGGGTTCAAGAATTTTTTGTTCTTCCTTAGTCAGTCCATAATTATCCATTTCATCATACCAATCTTGGATATTATGTTTGAATCGCGCGAATTTGTGAAGTGGCTGTTCTGCCCCCTTTTCTGGAGCCATCAATCGAATTACTGAATTTAGAGTAGCAAGGTCATCGACGGATGTGGGTTTAGCCAATGCAATACCTTGAATACCACTTTGCTGTTCCATTTGGAAAAGAGCATTGATTTTGTGCTCCCAGACCATTTTCCACATCTTTTGATTCTCACGCTCAAGATTATATATTCCAATAATTTTTTCGTAAGTATCCTTCAAAGTAGCTTCTGGCTGAATGTAATTTTGTTTTATCAAAAGGTCAAGACAAGTATGAATTTTGTCTAGAGCTTCAACACTCAGTACATCATACTTTATCAAGCTAACTTTTTCTGCATCGTGGAGGTCATATTGTGTAATAATTGTTCCATCGGGTGCGCGCATAAGCGCAGTAGAATTTTCAAAAGGCTCATCAACAAAAATTACACCGCCTGCATGGATACCAGTTCGACAGATAAGCCCTTCAATTTTATGAGCTACTTTCCAAAGTTCTGGATAATTTTGTGTCATTTCTTCTACAAATTTCTTATTAGGAAGAATACCATTTTCTTCATCTCCATAAAAAGTTTGGTCAAGGGTTTGCATAATACCACGCTCAGATTTTATCATAGAGGCAAGGTAAGAAGCAACATCTACATCAATACCTAGTCCTCGTGCGGCGGTAAGAATGGCACTTTTAGATTTTTCAGTTCCAAGAGTAAGTACATTAGCCACTCTATCACTACCATAAACTTCGCGGAAATGATTGAGCACTTGCGCTCTGCGCCCGCCCTCAATATCAATATCTACGTCTAATACAGATACACGGGCAGGATTTAGAAAACGCCATGGAAAGGTTTGGGTTCGTTCCCAAAGAGGGTTGATTTGTGTAATATCTAAGAGGTAAAGTAAAATAAATCCTACACCTGAACCACGTCCAGGCCCTACTAGAGTTCCTGCTTCCCAGCAAGCTTCAATTATCTTTTGAAGATTGAGATAGTAGGCACTCCAATGAGCTTTATTCACGTCAGAAGAAATGCGAGTCATTTCAAGACAAGTATTTATTGCATCATAAGTTGCCTGATTTTGAAGGCGCGCGTCAGAATTTATTTTTTGAATAATTGCTTTTACAAGCTCTTTATCTCCAATATATTTTGATGAAAGGAACGATTCAAATTCGGGAATCTTTTTGCACCAATTATCAGCATCTACAATATCATCGAAATTTTTCCAAGGCAATTGAGGAATTTTCAACGGCTTTTTGAGACTATAATTTTCGCATTTATTTTGAATTTCAATAATAGAATTATATGCTTCTTGAATTTGCTCTATAGACAGCTCAGACATATAAGAACGTATTTCTTCATGCCCCATAAGATAAGTAGTGGCATAGAATCCATCTACTTCTCGGTCACCATTTTGTGAATTGAGATATGCCTTGTGGATTGCACGGTCTTCTTTTTTGAGATAGTGAGCATCAAGAGTAATCGTGTATTTGACATCTAACTCTTTTGCAAGACGTAATAATGTGCAATTCACTAATTTTTGTTCGGGGTTCGGTGAAGGTTGCATTTCTAAATAGAAATTTTCTTTTCCAAAAACCTCTTCCATGCGCCGACACCATCGTATAATATAGTCCCACTTCGATTCATCATTAGTGGGCGCCCAATCAAGAATCAAATGAGGAAGAAACCCACCAAGACAAGCAGTCATTCCAATTACATGACCTGGATTTTTCCCAATTACATCAATTATATCTTGATAATAAGTAGGTACTCTACGCATACCTCGTGCCATATATGACCTACGCCACGCACGGGTTGAAATTTCACGAATTTGCTGATGCCCTACTAAATCTTTAGCAAGCAGAATAAAGTGCCAATAACGGTCTTTTTTGCTGTCATAGTTTTCGCTATTTAGGCCATTACGGACGAGATATATCTCATTGCCACGAATAAGTTTGAGATTAGGGTATTTTTCATGGGCTTTCTCGATAGCTTCTTCTGCTTTTATATGTCCTGCTATGGTTTCATGGTCAGTTATTGCAATGCAAGAATAACCAAGTTCTCCTGCATAATTAATTAGGTCTGGTATCTTATTGATACAATCACGCAAACGGAAATTTGAAAAATCAGTATGCGAATGTAATGAACCTGGATATGTTATTTGATTACTCAAAATACCACCTACCTTTCCTATTTTATATTTATATTATATCATAAAATTCTCAAATTTTCAAATTTCTCTACTAAGGAAAAAGTGTGATTGAATATTCAATCACACTTACTCCATCCACAATTCTTGCAAATAATGCAACCGCCTTCTTGTATCAATTCCTCGCCACATTGCGGGCATTTATTTATCTTTGCCTTTTGCTTTTCATGCTCTACCCTTGGAATACGAATTTCATTGCTCTCATTATTTTCCATCCAGTCTCTAAATTCATCACTCATTTCGAGAAGCGCACGCCCAATAGCCATCGGACAACAGGCTCCAGGTGAAGTATCATGTTTAGTTGCATGACGCGTTGCATAAGATGGGCAAGCACCACAAGAATTTAGTTGGTCTACGATATCTTCTAGACCCACACCGGCGCGTGAAGCAAGAGAAATCATACGTGATAATCCAATCATAAAGTTGTTGCATCCGCCTGTGCTTCCTTTAGAAAAATATGTTTCTTGAAGTAAGCCAGTATTAGGGTCAAAGAAAGCTTGAACGTGAAGAGAACCACAACCAGAAGTGAGTTTGCGCTTGAGGCCAATTACATTATCATCAGCTACAAGAATATCGCCACGACCAAGGATGGTACTTGATTTTTTTTCTTCTTTTTTAGGCTTTTCTGTGGTAAGTATACCTTCGCGCATACATCCACTACGATAAACTGTAATTCCTTTCAACCCTTGTTTCCAGGCAGTGAGATAAATTTCTTTCACATCATCTACTGTGGCTTCTTTGGGTAGATTGACAGTACTACTAATAGAGGCATCAATATGAGACTGCCAAACACCTTGCATACAAACGCGGTCTTTTGGAATGATAGTTGCAGATGTTTCAAACCAGGCAGGCAATTCTTCTTCTTCTGTTAGTCCATTCGCTTTCATATATCTATCAACAATTGGAGTATAGATTTTATAGTATTCATCATGCCCATGTAGCGACTCTGTTTTTCTCGTATATGAATTAGCAAAAATTGGCTCCATTCCCCCAGATACTCCGAGCATTGTGGAAATTGTTCCAGTCGGCGCGATAGTAAGTAATTGGGAATTGCGAAGTCCATAGTGATCTACTAGTTCATCTACCTCTGGGATGACATTTTTTTTATAAAATGGAGTTTCACGGACGGCTTTTGTATATTTGGGGTAGGCTCCATCTTTTTTAGCAAGCATCGCACTCGTTGCAAGAGCGCTATTGATAAGGTGTAAGCCAATTTCATCACTAATTTCTCTTGCACGCTGACTACTATATGGAATTTCCATTTCAATTAGCATATCGGCCAATCCCATAATACCTAATCCGCACTGGCGCCAATCACGGACAGTTTCTCGTTGTTCTTTTAGAGGATGCTTAGGTAGCCCTTCATCCAAAACATCATTCAAAAAACGAATACCAATATCTACTGTTTCAATGAAACTGTCAATATCAAATTCTTTATCTTTTACAAACATTGAAAGATTGATACTACCTAATAGGCAGGAGCCTCCCGCTGGGAGGGGCTCTTCAGCACACGGATTCGTACCTGCATACTTGAATTTAGGGTTATTTGAAAGTAAATTCCAATTTTCAATTCTATCCCAGAATAATATTCCAGGCTCTGCCCAATTCCAGTTATTTTCGCATAATCTATCAAAAAGCTTATCAGCCATAGCAGTCTTGATAATTGTTTCATTAGTTTCTGGTCGGCTAAACTCCATTATCCATTCTTTATGTTCAACTGCACACTGCATAAAATCATTTGTAATACGAGTTGAAATGTTTGCTTTGGTAACGCTATCTGGTTTAGCTTTGATATCAATAAATTCTGGGAAGTCGGGATGATGGCAATCCAAAGAAATCATTAGTGCTCCACGTCTTCCTTGCTGCCCTATTTCTTCTGTTACTTGACTATAGCCCGCCATAAAGCTAACTGCGCCTGAACTTTCTCGTGCAGCATTGCCCACTTTAGCTCCGCGTGGAGCAAGTTTAGATATATCTATGCCACATCCGCCACCATAGGAATAAGTTCGTGCAAGTTTTTTCCGACTATCATAAATTGATTCCAAATTATCTTTTGGGGGTTCAACAACGTAGCAATTGCTCAAGCTCATCTTACAATCGTCCACCCCGCGTCCGCTAAGAATACGGCCACCAGGGATAAATTTTTTGCTACGAATAGCGTCTTTATATGTGTCGACTCCGCCACTTACGCGGTCAAGCCACTCTTCAAAACTTTCGTTATTATGTTGATATTTACGCTTCCAGATATCAATACCAATTTGATTATTGGGGCCAAGCCACTGTTCTACTGTCATGCAGTTCTCTCCCTTCAAAACATAAGACGATTATCATATACATTATAATCATCTACAAAAATTTGGGGTGTATATTGTCCGCCCCATTCATTTACATTTGCACGCCCTACTACTTCTAAACGCATAGATGATAAATTTTCTATTTGTTCGATAAACGCACTTGCACGGAAAAACATATATGCTATACCATTTTGAATTATCTTCACAGTATCTTTATTTTTACCCATTATTTGGACATCTTTCTTTTCAACATCAATATTAGTTATTGCAATAATTGGTTCTTGGCAACCTTGACCATAAATTGAATGATATTTATCTATATCATAGATTATATCCTCTATATCACTATCAAAAGCTTTGCGTTCAAAATTTACTTTATAATATGTTGTGCCAAAATTATATTGAGCTAAATCCTTATCTGCGCGCGCTAATAAATCAGGAATAAGGTTGTGTTTGATAGATGAACCAAATGCCTAAGAATGTCCTTGGCAATATTCAAATAAGCCAAGCTCTGTAAGATAGCCCTTCAAATCTTCAAGTTTTGAATTATTTATTCCTCGCGCGGAACCGCGAGAATAGCCTTCATTATTTTCTCGAAGTACAAGAGTTGGCTTTTGGTATCTCGCCGCGCACTTCATTGCTAATACATATTAATCCTTATTTTCATAAGGTATAGACTATCTTTTACTTCTTAATAGAAGAATATCCATTTCGAGTCACGTATCAATAGTGACCCTACTCCCCTTTCGAGGGATAGTCGTTACAGGTTCAAAAATTATATTTTTTCTTTCGTTTTGAAATAGTGCTTCTAGATATGCCTGTTTTTCTAGCTATATCCATAATTTTTTTGCCTTCTTTTAAATCATCATAAATAATTTGTTCTTGCTCTGGTGTTAAATGAGTACTTTTTTTTCTTAGGGGATAAGTAAATTCAGCATCTAAGTTAGTTTGCCCATTATTCAGTTGGCATAAGAAATGTTCTGAAACCTAGTATTTTTGCATAATTTCTTTATAAGGAATTTCTGTATCTCTTAATAAAAGAGCAATTTCATATTTGATTTCTTGAGGTATTTCGCGCCATTCCCTTGTTACTCGTAATGGATAGTGTTCATCTGCGCAAAAACCATAAATCCCCTTATTAATATAAGAAATACAATCTCGATAAGTTCCAAAATCATTGGCTATTTCTGTAATGGTTTTTTCGGTATTTTTTAATTCATTGCGAATAGCAATTAGCTACACATCAGACAAAGGGAGACTCTTTTTATACTATGAGCCGCCAGTTGTCTAATTATATCCTTGCCCATACCTTGCCCAACTTTTTTCTTGTTCTATCCAAAATTGTTCCCTAAAATCTACATACTCATTATTTTGACTGTCTTCAATAATTTCTAATATATAAAAATCAAAATTATCTATTCCATATTCTCTAATTTTTTGATGAAAAAGACACCCATAATCTTTAGAATTAGAATTATAAGCCGCATTTTTATGCGCTGTATATCGAACAGTTGGATTATTTGTCTATCCGATATATTTATGATGATTAATTTTATTTTCAAAACAGTAAATATATTTCATAATGCATCTCCTTTCATTTCTTTCTAAATATAAGTAGCAAAATGAAAAGAGGTTCATAAATTTTTGCTTCCCACGGGATTGCCATATCAAAATTTGACTTAGGGTTCCCCGTTAGCCATCGAAAGATGACCCCGTTGATGAAACGGAAAAGATATTAGTGGGCCATTATATTAACCCATTGAGTGTTGGATTGAGACAATCTTCATCATTCAACTCAACAACTAGTAAATTATGCTTGTCTAGTCCTTGGTCTTGAATACGAAAATCAATTTGTTCAAGTGCGCACTCTAATTCTTTATTCTAACGAGCCCGCGCGTTCACACAGTTACGAACTACTTGAGTAGCCAATTTTTCACTCATTCCTTTTTCTCCACGTTTTGTTGAGGGGACAATTTTTTCTCCATCGATAAACGCAAGGAACAAATTTTCTTTTTCTTCCATTGTCCCAACACGAATAAGCGCATTGATAAGTGGAGTAACATAAAAGGCAATAGAAATATAATTCATGCGCGCACCGATAGAGTAAGACTGCTTGTCAAGAAAAGATTGAAAAAGGAAATTCTTTATTGGCTTTTCTAAACCCTGCTTTACAAGATAAGCAATTTCTGGTTCAACCATTTGCGCCATATCGCTTATAAGCCCAAGGGCTACCAAGTCAATATAGTCATCAGCATAATTTACTCCATAAAGGCTATCTAAATAACGACAAAATTGGTAAACTACGCCCGCACCAGTGAGCTGTTTGTTTTTGTAATTTGGTGAAGATTGGTTATTGATTATAATTGCATTTTTAGATTGTACATCTACTTCATGATGGTCAAGACAAAGAACAGGTATGCCACAATCGTGGAGTACAGTATGTTGTTCTTCATCATTACTACCTGCGTCAGGGACAAGAATTAGGTCAAGAGTTTCACTCTCTTCAATTAGTTCATCAATAAGGTCAGATAGGCCATGTTGCTTAGCAGTATGAATTTTGAAATCCAATTGTGCTTCTGGATATAGTCTTTTGATATACATCCATATGGTACTAGCACTTGTCATTCCATCAACATCGCAATCGCAAATAACTACAATATACCCATTTTTTTGGAGCACCTATTTGAGTAAATGCGCGCCTTCTCGAATATTTTCTAAATCTAAGGGAGATTGCAATACTGATTTAGATGGGTCGCGCAAAACATCTGCATCAGCGCCCCAACTAGCTACTAACTACTTCACATAATTGCTTTTATAATTTTCATTACATAATTTATATTCCATTATCCACGTATCACCACTTTCTTTTCCATTAGTCGTTGGAATATTTCTGGCCCTTTATCAATAGGACTATCCTTATAAGCTAGAAGTCCTTCTCTATCAGCAATATAATAAAATTGATAATATTTACTATATTTTTCACCAATAGCTCTAATTTTATTCAAATATTTTTCACATTCTGGCGTTCCAATTTTTTCATATTCTTTATCAAAAGCTAAAATTACATTTTTTACTTTACAATTATGAAGCAGAATTAGTAATTGGTTTTTATTGAGATTACTGCCACAAACGGCTACACTATTATTTTTAGGAAAATAGCTATCCATGAGCATAACACTCTTTTCGGCCTCAAAAATAATTACAGTCTCATAATAATTTATATCTTCTTTTGTCCAATTCAATCCATATAGATTGAGAGACAACGGATGATTATATTGTTTACCTTCTACATATACAGGCCGGTATTTTCCTTGTGATGCTTCTTCTGGATTGAGGGCGCGCCCTCTAATCCCGACAAGTCTTCCAGCAACATCATAATGAGGTATAATAATCTTATTTTGGCGAATAGAATATCGTATATTGAATTTATCCATAGTTTTTGGTGTTATACCTTCGCGTAACCATTCTTCGCAATAGGTTTTTGAAAAAGTGTCTAACACTCCAGCAGGGTATTCAGGCAATTCAATAAGTTTACGTTTGAGATATTTCTTTTGCTTTTCATAGTGAAAAAATTCAAAACCCTCTTCTTCTATTCCACTATCATTCATTATATCAGAAAGAATAGAATAGAAAGGTTTATCTACTCCACGCAAAGCCCAATATTTTCGGTATAGTTCAAAAATATCAAAGCAATCTCCACACTCTGTATAGCATTGAAACAATTTTGAGTTCCTATAATAATAGAGCTTCATACTTGCTTCTTCGATATTTATATTGTGGCATAAAGTCGGAAAAATAACTGCCGAAGGAGTTTCAATATAATTAGTCGCACCAAGCTTGATAAGTAAATGAATTACTTGTTCATCTGTAAGAGACAATCGTACCTCATTAGCTTTCATATTATATCAATCCCACGAATGGGTCTCCTTTCTTCTCTTGTATTTTTTCAAGAAGCTGGTCAGTAATAAGAAGCTTTTCTTTCTTTTCCACAGGAGGAAGTATTTCACCTGTATTTAGGTCAACTACTGTTTTTTGAATATTCCAAGTAGTATCTTCCATCACATACTCTTGCTTGAGTTCACCTATATCTACTCGTTTGAAGAATTGGTCTGTAGCAAATAAATCTGTTCTACGACAAGTTCCTAAATCAACTAAACTCCAAATTCTTACCTATGTGTATTTACCTCTACGCATCTTGTATATATCTGTTACAAGGTTTGGTCTAATATTAGATAAAGTTTCAAGTTTATGAATTTCTTCGTCTGTTGGCCGTGCCATAATACAACCCATATCTGCTTTATCAGCTAGACTGCGCGCGCCTCGAATAACACTTTCATTTTTTATTTGACGTCCACCATCTTCTACTTGGGCATTAGTCTGAGTAGACGAAAGAATAAATACATTGAGTTCTACAGCTAAATCTTTTAGCGCAGACCCCATTAGGCCAAGAGCAACATCTTCTCGAATACGCAAATCACGAAATTCATTCAGCAAAGCAGGATTAGAAAAAATATAGTCATAAAATACATATCCAATATCATTTTCAAGTACCTGCTGACGCAGCATATACTGTAATTGGGAAATATTTGGATTAGCCATTCGCGCGAGAGTAAGATTATCAGAATATGTATCCATAAGCCAAATAGCTTTTTGGATTCTTTTTTCTTCTTCACTGTCATAAGTACCAAAAAGTATTTTGTTTTCATTCACACCTGAAAGATAAGCAACTATCATGGTTTGAATTTCATCAAGCTCTTGCTCTGTCGCAATATATAATACTTTTTCGCAGGCGCCTGCCCATTCCCACGCTTGTTTTTCATTATCATATCTAATTGGGTAAGCTAAATAACAAGCATCACCAACCATTGTACGGCTTTTACCTATGCCACTAGACGCAGTTCGCAAATAGAATTTTCCTTTGCGCGCCCCACGCACCATTGTATTGAATATTTTCCCTTGAAGGCGCGCACCCGTATCTGGTTCATTTTTGAGAGTTTGAATAAGTTGAGCTACCTTGAAGTTAGCAGTTTCAACTTTATTTTCTTGAGTAACGCCAGCCTTAGTTTCTGCTCCAGTAATTTGCCGACGCAAAGCATTCACAATGTCTTGGGGTTTGAGTGCATCAAATAATTCATTGATTTTCTTATCATCATCAGTAATAATTGTCTCTACATAGAACCTTGAAGTATCATAACCTAACTTTTTGAGTTCAAAAAGAAGATTGACTTTTTTCATTCTATTATAGTAGTAATCAAAGTTACCAAGGTCACTTAGAGCTTCTGCATCATCAAGAAATTCATGCCCATTTTCTTTTTCCCAAACAGCCCAATTAGTGGGATTTTCTTTGAGAACATTTTCAATATCTATAGCGGAAACGCTTTTCGCACCACGCTCATAGAGATTGAAAATTATACCAAATACTTTACGATAAAATGTATTATGAAAATCTGCAAGAGAAAGAGCATATTTATCTGTTTGGCCAAGGATAGATGGCTGTTTGAGTAAACAACCGATTATTTGGATATATAAATCTTTTTCTTCAAGCATTTATATCACTCAATTTCATCTATGTTATATTTAGGTTTACGCTCTTTTTGTTTAGGGATAGGAACCACCTTTATAATCTTTTCCTGTGCTTCTGCTTTTTCAGTATCTTTTCTAAACTGCTCATTGATTTTATCGGCGCGCGCATAATAAGCTTGGGCATCATTATAGACATATGGAATGATGCCTATTGTTCTATCTTCAATAGGACGATTCTCTGGATTATGTTTGACTTCTATCCAATACCTGAGTGCGCGCTCCATACCTAAAAAGCTATATCCATATTTTTCATTATACATTTTGGCTTGAGTGATAATAGTTGGGCCAGGTGATTTCAAACAAAAAATATAGTTTATATACTCATAGAAATGAGCTCTTTGCTTCGCAATTTCTACACATTCTATATGGTAATTATGCCCATTGTAAGAAGCCCAATCATTGCTGCCTTTTTCTACTTTTTCTTTACAGTACCAACATTTTACAAGCATAAATATCCCTTTCTTTCATATAAAATAAAAAGAGAGGGAAATAATCCCTCTCTTATATTACACTAAATCGCGCATTTCAGCAACAACAACCTCATAAAGGTCTTTTTGTGCCGGAGTAATATTGGAGAGTTTCATTTTTTGACCAAAAACCTTTTCAACAATTTCCATTATTCTTTCGGCATTGCGCTCGTCTTTAGAAACAGCCTTACCCCATAGCTCACGGGCTTCAGCTTCAACCTCTTCAAAGGAGCGCTCTTCCTGAATGACTGGAGTGCGATTATCTACGACAACGGCACCATCATCCTTTTCAGAACGCTCAATTGCACGGCCAATCGCATCTACAAGTTCCTGATAACCAAAAGGAATTACGGGGTCAAGATATTTCCAACGGGAACCAGCCATTACAGTGGGTGTGCGACGAGTATAGAGAAAACGTTCAGATGTTCCATCTTCCTTGAAACGAACGTCAATATATCCAATAATATCGACAAGCTGATTGACAATAGAATAGCAACGCTTGTCAAGGTCGGGGCTAAAGAACTCAATTTCACTATCATCAGACTGCTTTTCAACTCTACGAGAAGAATGCGCAATAAGGATAATACCAAGACCCATCATAGAAATCTTACGAAGAGTTTCTTCAAACTCCTGCTTGACCATCGCATAGCCGCGACCCCAAGGGATATCAGAAATAGACTGTACTCCATTCTGGGCGCAAATATACTTTTCACAAAGCCCATATGCAATGCCAACAGTATCAAAAGTTACTGTATGGAATTTAGCTTGAACTTCTGGCTTTTCTAACTGCTTGACAGCTAACTTCAATTCAGACCATTTAGTAATGGGAAGGGCATAAATGCCCGAAAGAGCATTAGTACCAATTTCAAAACTAAAAATCAAATTGTTGGGCAGAGAGGCCGCGAAAGAAGTCTTTCCGGCTTTCGGCTGAGAATAAATCAGAAGATACTTTGAACGAAGGTCTCGGCTAATTGTTGTAGGCTGAAGGTTCAGTAAATCAACCATAACTTACCTACCTCCCAATTCAAAATCCTAGGTCTGCACCCTTGGTGGGACGAGCATTTGCAATATTCTTCTGCGCGGCCTTGCGCTTCATCTCTTCAAGACGCACCTTACGCTCATTGAGAGCCTTAGCAATTTCATTAGTATCATAGGCCTGGTCGCCCTCAAGGCTTCCAGCAGAACCACTAGTAATGATAAGGTCGCTAGTATTGCGAGTATGAGGAGTGCGAATGGGCTCACCAAAACCTACTTCTTCTTCAGTATAGAAAGTGGTCTTAGAGAAACGAAGCTTACCGCAAATCTTTACTGTATCGCCCTTCTGCCAATTGGTCTGAATATGGTCGATAGCATTCTTATTAGTAACCTTATATTCAACAATATCCGCATGGCCACCATACTGGACAAGAACACCAGTTACAACAAGCGCGCCAGTTGGTTCGTTTTCACGGTCAACTTCATCACGAATATTTGCAATGCAGATAGTATTCTGGAAACGGGTCTGAGGCTCACAATCAGCCTTAGAAATCTTCTGGAAGAAAGAAGCATTGACCTTCGGGAAAGAAACCGTCTGCTCCTGACGTCCAATATAAGCATTCTCCTGAATAGTACCAGAAGTAATACGGATGCGGTCAGCAGTATCAATATCGCTCGCCGCGATAGAAACAAAATTAGAGCGCAAATCATTCACAGACTTATAAGCCGGATTTTCAGCGCCACTATTAGTATATTTAGTAACGAAGAAACTGACTGGGACATCATTTTCAACCATTCCACCGTCAAGCACTTCATTTACTTTTATAATAATTTCACCAGAAAGGTAAGGAACCTTACTGCCGTTCTTGGTAAATTCACCTTCACGAACATTGATTTCACTAAGGATACCTTCGATAAATACTTTATTTTCACCCTAATTCAGCATATTTTTCTCCTTTATTTTTTCTTTTAGTCATTTTTAGTTGTTTAGAAATATATAAATTGGGACTTACCCAAGAGTATATGTGTAAGTCCCATATTTATATCAATCAATATTCGATTGTAAATTACTCCGCCTTATCGGGGTCAAAAGCCATGCCTTCCTCAGTGAGGGAAACATACTTCACCTTCGCGGTCTTGCCATCCTCAGCAGGAACCTCAGCCTCGGTGCGAATAGCATAAGCAGGATGCTTCTTGGTAGAAGCAAGGCCATTCACGGAACCAGTGACAGCAGAGAGAGACACGCCAAGTGCGGCGGCGACATCCTGAGCAGTAACCTTTTCACCATAATGAGCACGAAGATAATCAAATACTTTACGAGAGTTCTCAGTCATAATAAACAATTCTCCTTTTACATTTTTGTATAAAATAAATAAATTTTTGGTTCGTTCGGTTGTTCCTCAACCTTACAAACATATTATATACTAAATTTTAGAAAAAGTCAAAATTTACAAGTTTCTTTCTCTAAAAGGTATACCGAACTCTTTCCTCATTTTCTATATATATTATATCAGAAAATTCAGAACTTTTCAAATTTTACGTTTCACTTTTTTCGATTTAGAGTGCCAGTATATCTAGCACTCTATCTCCATTCTTGACTTTCATTCCTTTCACTCCAACCGCGCTGCGTCCAGTTTCAGCAATGCTATCACTATCTACTTTCAATGCAGTAGTGCTTGTTGTAAAAGTCAATTCAGTCTTTCCAGTAATTCCAATAAATCCGCACATCGTATCTCCATCACCAAGTTTCTGGAGTTTATAACCTTTTACATCTCTATTTGATGTAGGGCAATCTCCAATAGGCGTCTTACTCGTCATTCCATAAGAAGATACAGATACAATACTCTTTACATCTGAATATATGGGGCGCGCGCAACATACGCTATCTCCATCATTCAATTTCATCCCGCGCACACCCATTGCAACTTTGCCAATGGGATTTATATCTTTTGTATTTATTATAGCAAATTGGCTGGATTTTGTCAAAATTCCAAGCCGTTCATCATTCATAAAGGAAATAGACACAATTTCGTCTCCGTCCTTTAGCTTGATGCCTTGTGCGCCCAGAGATTTTTTAGCTTTATATTCTTCGAGAAGAGATTTTTTGAGCATACCTTCTTTGGTTATAAAGACAATATACTTGTAGGATTTTGCTTTTACAAAACTCATTATATTCGTAATTTGTTCTCCATCTTGGAGTTTCACCATATCATAGATACTTTGTGCGCCCTTGATATTCAATTCACTCATTGGATAAGAGTAATATCTTCCCTTATTAGAGAACAGCATCAGCGTTCCAATATTAGTGTCGGTAATCGTATCAATTATACATTCACCACTATTGAGTTTTATTTTAGAACCAACTCCTCCTCGACGTTGAACAATAAGGGTTGAAGTTTCTTCTGCAAGAATATTTCCATAATTCGTTAGCGACACGATAAGTTGCTTTTCTTCAATAATCTCATCCTCAGAAGTAGAGTTGAGATTTAGAACTTGTGTTCTGCGCGCATCGCCAAATTTATTTGCTACTTCATGTAGGCCCTTTTCAATTTCTTTCTTGAGTAATGTTTCATCATTGAGGATGGATGTAATGCGCTTCTGCTCAAGTTCAAGATTACCTTTTTCTTTCAAAAGTTTATCAATTTCCAAATGTGCAAGGCGCGCAAGCTTGATTTCAAGAATTGCTTTCGCCTGCACCTCATCAATGGAAAGAAGTTTCTGAAGCGCAAGATTGGCACTGCGAGTATCTGAGGATGATTTGATAGTGTGGACAACCTCATCAATCATTGAGATGGCTTTGAGAAGTCCATCAATAATATGAAGGCGCTCATTGATTTTGTTTAGATCATAATTGAAGCCACGGATGTAAACTTGCTTTTCGTGGGAAAGATGAGCGAGAAGAGCTTCACGCCAAGTAAAGACTTTAGGATAACGACCATTATCTAGCATTGTGAGATTGATACTATAATGTGATTGGAGAGAAGTATTTTTATAAAGATAGCGAAGTACCTTCTCTGGATTGGCACCTTTAGAAAGATAAATTTTTATCTTTGGCGTTTTATCTGTCAAGTCATTGAATCTATCAATGCCGGGATTGTTATCACCATTTAGAATATCTTCTAATTGGCCACAAATAGTATTAGTATATACACCATATGGAATTTCTTTGACCACTAAGGCTCTATCTTTAGTATCAAAATCGACAACACTACGAAGCTTACAAGCATAGCCTTGACCCTTGAGTAAAGACTGTTTTACTTGCTCACTATTTAGTAAAATGGCGCCGGTAGCAAAATCCGGCATAATTACAATATTATCGTCGGGTGCATCGGGGTCCCAAAGCAAAGTGATAAGAACATTATTCAATTCAGTAATATTGAATTGTGGTATTGACGAGGCCAATCCAACTGCAATACCCGTGGAGCCATTTACAATATTATAAAACCCCTTGGAAGGAAGTACCCCAGGATATTGAAGATTATCGGCATAGTTATCAAACCATTCGTCAATTGTATTTTTTTGAATATCAGAAAAAAGATATGCACAAGGTTCTGCTAACCTAGTAGATGTATATCGTGGCGCTGCGAAATTACCTGACGCGACCATTGTGCCGGAGTTGCCTTTACAATCACATAGGGGATAACGCATTGAAAATTTTTGGCTCGCGCGCATCATAATACCTACTAATGAGGCATCACCATGGATATAAAATTCTTTTCCTGCATCCCCAGCCGGTGCTAGTGTCTTTTCATGTGGTTTATCCCAAGTGTATTTATTCCGCAACATGGAATAAAAGATTTGACGTGCGGAAGGTTTGATACAATCTCTTACATCGACTAGTGCACGAGATTGTGTGACTGCCGCGGCATATTGGGTAAAGGACTCTTCGATTATAGGAGTAAGATTTACTTCCATATTATCCTCCTTTCATTTCATTATATAAATATTATATCATAAAAAAAAAGAGAAAGTCAATTTTTGACTTTCTCTTATTCGTGTATTTGGGAAAAATCAATTTTATTGAACATAAAATTCGTGCGTGGTTCTACATTTGAACCCATGAGATTTTGAATAAGTGAAAAGCTATCTTCATCAGGAGCAAGAGTTTCAAGACGTTGATACTTTTCAGTAAACATTGATTCATGGGCTTCTTCCGCTTCAAGAGCGCCTACATAATATTCCATTATTACTAATGGTATTGACTATTTCTTCACCAAAATAGGTGTCTACCGTTTCGAACTATGTATCAATAATAGCTCTACTCTCCTACAAAGGAGATAGTCGATACAGGTTTACTTATTTCCAAGATTTGGCAGAATTATAGAAAGAAGCATAATTATGATAATAGGCTTTGTAATCAGCAAAAATAGACTGTAAAGTTTCTCCGCTTTTTATACGATTTTTTATATCTGTATATTGTTCATCTGTAAGTCGGGCATTAGGATTTCTGGCACCACAATTTGAATAGCTAATAGTATTTTCTCGATGCCATTTTCGGTTTTCCTCCGTATTGAGTTCTGGAAGAATCTTTTTCCAAGTTTGCCAAGAATATATTTTTTTGAAACCGCTTTTCCCTATCCGGTTTTGATACTCATAATACATTTCGCGGGTGGAAATAGTTTTTGAGGCCCAAAGCTGACGAATATAAATTACATCGGCTTCAGTAATTTTATGGTTGGGATGGTTTTCTCCCTCTACGTTATATCTCAAATCCCCACCTGGAGTTGCATTATACCCATTTTTATAAGTATCATAGTAAGCAATCCAATAAATTTCTCTTTCTGCTAACTCACTCGGAGCACATTCTTCTAGTACTTCAAAAGAAAAATTCTCTAAGCCATATTTTCTCATTGCACAATAAAGAACCTTATTATATTCTTTCCCATCTTTTTGCAAATATCTTTGTCTATGGCTATCAAATCGAAGCTGAATATCTACAGATTGACCAATATATGCATTACCATTTATCTTATTTGTAATTTTATAAATACCTATCATTATACTATACCTCCAAGAAATAAATATTTCCCACGAGATTACCCAACTTGGGGCTACCCTCGTTAGCCATCAATGAAGATGACCCTGCTGATAAGCAGAAAAGTAGATAAGGGCCAGACTTCCTCTTACCCTTTCGCGCGGTGCACCACGCCAGAAACTAATCCTTTTACTTTTGCCTCTTCAAACTCTGCATCATTGAAATAATACGAACGAGTTTTACCTTTTTCTACAATAAAGAGAGGTGTGCGAAGCCAGCACAATCGTTTTTCTGTTATGAATTGTGGAGCCAATTTAGTCAGACAAGCCATAATAAGCAACCCAATATGATACCCATCGGAATCCGCGTCCACTGCTATACCAATACGCCCATACCGAAGCTTTCTATTATCATATTTTCCAGGTGTAATGTTCATTGCACTAAGTAAAAGTTTTATTTCTTCGTTCTGATAAATTTTTTCTTCATCATTCGATAGACAATTCAGAATCTTCCCTCGAACAGCAAGTAATCCAAAATGGGCTGAATCACGTGCTTGAGTAAGTGAACCTAGTGCACTATCACCCTCACAGATAAGAAGAGTAGCATCTTGTCCGAGAAATTCTGCATCTTTGAGCTTATCACTGGCGAAGACCTTCCGCTTTTGGTTTTTTTCAATATCTTTGGACGCTTCGAGAACTTGTTTGCGTGCGCGTTCTGCGGCAACCTCAGCTTTCAACTCTTTCCCAAGAAGCTCTACTATTTTCCCAAACTCGTCTTTGTGCTCAATTTCAAAACGTTCAAGCATTTTAGTGGTCGCACGCTGGCATATACCGCGAAGTGAAGGAGAAACACATTTGGTTTTTGTTTGGTTGGAATATTGAGGATTAGGCAACTTACAAGAAACTGCATAATAAAGTCCACGTCTGTAAACGTCAGAATTATCGACATCTTTCAATCTCTTTTTGAAGAAATTTGTAAGTGCAGTTTTGATTCCAGTAATATGAGTTCCGCCATCAATATTTTCAAGACCATTAGCAAAAGCATGGGCTTCTTCTTTTCGCGAGCTAGTCCAAGCCATTACAATTTCGACTTCGGTATCTTCTTCTTTTATTTCAATGTGAAGTGGAGTCCTATGAATAAGTTTTCCGCCCTCATCTTTAAGTAGGTCAACTAAACCATCTTTAGACAAGTATTTTACTTTTTCGTTAGTAATATGATTTACTAATACAAAGGTCAAACCCTTGCAAAGATATGACCAATCTCGGCACATCTTCTTTACTTCTTCAAAGTCAATGTTGATAGGTTCAATTTTATAGACTTCTTGAGAAGGAATAAATTCCACATAAGTGCCTGATTTTGGGTCTTTAGACGTAGTTGCGCGCACAGCCAATGAAGTTTTTATCCCATCTTTCAACTCAAGAGTAGCACATTGTCCATCACGGAAGCTTTGTGCCTTGAAATATGAGGAAGAAAGTGCTGTGCCTTTTGCCCCTATGCCATTGAGTCCAGCCACATTTTGATAAACTTTTTCATTGAATTTACCGCCTGAATGGGGGAGCATAAAAATGGCTTCCATAGCATCAGTTCCATCATCACGTGTGCCAAAGGGAACCCCTCGCGCTCTATCTGCTATGGTAATTCGATTTCCTTCATATAAATCTACATAGATTTCATTACCATAACCCATAGTATATTCATCAATGGAGTTTGTGATAATTTCTCGAATAGCTTGAAGTACTCCTTGATTATCGGCACTACCGAGATACATTGCAATTTTAGTTCTTATTGCAGTTCTAAAATCAAGCGTTTCAATATCATTCGCATTATAACTCATCCACTCACCATCCTTTCATATCTTATTTCCATTTTACCACTTCATCAATCCATCATCAAATTTTGGCTTTTTTACTTTTGGCTTTTTTGTTTTTCTTGGCGCGCCCATCCACAAAAGCCCATCCATTGCGCGTGTCGCGGCGACATAAGCAATACACTTCTCTTCGACGCCAGATGCGCGCAGGCCAGTAGCAATACAATATTTCCATTCGAGTCCTTTCGATGCGTGGATAGTAAGTACCTTCACTGTATTTGCTTTCATTTTTTGAGTAAGTTCTTCTTTTGTAAGGTCAGATTGTTTGAACGTATCAAATGGAATATCTGCCCCGCGCAGAATATTGCAAATCATTTCCACTTGTTCATTAGTTCGCGCAAGAATAGCCCAATCACGCCATTCACCAGCAGACTTTAGGAAAACAATAATCTGTTCCGGTGAATACTCCAAAAACTTTACTCGTCCACCCTTGCCCCTCATTGCTATTGAAGTATCAGGCGGAGAAGCTTCGGAAAGAAGCGTTCGCGCGAAATCCAATATTTCACTATGATTTCGATAGTTTTCATTCAGCTCAAATACAGTTGCACCCATTTTTTGTTTATATTGCTCCAACAATTCGGGGCGCGCGCCAGCCCAACGATAGATTGACTGACGAGTATCATACATAATAAAATATTCTCGCGCACGGAGTATATCAAACATAAACTCTAATTGTGTCTTGCTGCTGTCCTGTGTTTCATCACAAAGACAGATATCAATTACCGGAGGATTTGGCGCGATATATTGTTTCGCAAGCTCAAACAGTTTATCAAACTCTTCATCTTCTATTGCTTTTTTCGCAGCCTTGACGCCACGCATAGCAAGAAGCTTTGCGCAATAAGAGTGGATTGTGCCGATAAATACCTGCTCGTTATTCTTTAGCCCAAGTCGCTGGCGCATTTCTTCCGCGGCCATATTTGTAAAGGTAAAGGCAACAGTAATTTTACTCTCACGCACTGAGCGTCGAACTTTTTCACAAAGAACTTGAGTTTTGCCTACTGCGCAGGAGGCTTCAATAAATTGGATGGGCTCGCGCGCAGAAAGAATTTCCTCCTACTTTTCACTTAGTTCAATATATTCACTCATCTTCTACCTCCACAATACATAGGTTATTATTCTTCATAGGGATGGCACGAAAGCTAATATTTGTGTTGAGAGTTTGATTTGAACACATTTGCCATAGTGGGACACGGCTACGATAACTGCCATAGACGGTCGTATAATCAGTACTAAAATCCATAGACATTCCGTCTAAACAAGGCTTTACTAATTGAGTTATATATGCGGGTTTACCGTTTATATGTGTTTTTATCTTCAAATAAAAAGGTTCAGAACTTTCAAAGTTTAGTGCCGACATATCATAATAAGATGTTCCACAATAAGGGCACTTATTTTTTTCTGGCTCATACACAGCCCCGCAATTAGGACAATTCTTACTCTTCATTTACTTCACAGTATGTTTCAAGAGCTTCAATAAACTTGTCATCCTCAATATAAAATCCGTCCTGTCCAATAGCGCGTTGGAAATTACATATCAACTGCATAAAGCGCCAATCAGGCCACTTTTTCCAACACGCTTTCATTCTCTCAAGAACATCATCAATTCTATCAGGATTACGCATACACATTCTCCTTTCATTTTATATATTTATATTATACAATAAAAATGAGAGAAAGTCAAATTTCACTTTCCCTCATATACCATATTCTATTTCCACT
>OGQO01000638.1_pt1 | contig 36436 bp, 27 predicted proteins | sample 1553241 | NCBI WGS metagenome assembly OGQO01 (sample SAMEA2579933, study PRJEB22360) | human gut metagenome | biome: human gut; feature: human-associated habitat; material: faeces | place: Denmark | collected 2008/2010
CAGATGATTACGATTTTGATTAACATACGTTAGTACATTTATCACCACACAAAGTGTGGAAACACGACTTCCTGTATATCAGACGATCGGAATGCCCCTTTACATATATTTTCTACACCCTCTGGAATGACAACACGATCCTTAACGCTTGGTGCATAAGCCACTAAGCCTTTTTTCTTATCAAGTAGGAATGCACCTTGTGATTCAAAAGCAGCGTTAGCTGCATCAACAGAAAACTGAGCCAACTTTGAGCAATAAGTGAAAGCTACAGGTTCGATTTCTGTGATACTTGCTGGAATATTATAAACTGGTCCTATGCCAGGGGGACACAAATAAAGCTTCATCAAATCCTTAGAAACAACAGTTCCTTCGATAGAAGCAAATTTTGGGTTAGCCTCGTTGATATTGATATGAATAAGATTTATATCCCCTTCAAAAGCATCCGGATTTATAACAGACACAGTTGAAGGAAGATTCACAGTCTCTAAAAGGACACAATTGGCAAAGGCGGAAGGCGCTATCCAAGCAATGCCTTCAGGAACAGTTAGGGATTGGAAATTGCAACCAGAAAAAGCATACCAGCCTATGTAATCAAGACTCTCAGGAAACGTTATCAACTGCAGAGCGCTATCATAAAAAGCGTAATCCTTGATTCCATTCACAGAATTAGGTAAGACGCATTCTCGGAGTTTTGTGCGGGCAAAAGTATAAGAGCCAACTATTTCAAGTCCCTCGGAAATAGTTATTGACTCCAAATCACTCTCTGCAAATGCATAATCTTTAATCTCCTTCACATACTTAGGTAATATACATTCACGCAGTTTCGACTTGCACATAAAATAGCTACCTATAATACCAGAGGTCGCATAATAAGACGTTACGCCTTGCTCAGGATCTGAGCTCTGATAATAGTAGCCACCGGCAGCTGAGATTTCGACACCTGAGAGATCTAATCTTATAAGACTACCTTCTACAGGCTGACCTTTCACATCTACGCCAGCCATCTCCCTGATGAAGCGTATGTCATCACCATTGATTGTTCCAGTAACCGTAAGATCGGTTACCTGACTTTTCTCACTCTCAGAAATAACGCCAGAGATTGTTCCTGGGAGAAAGACATTCACCGTTTTCTTCAAATCTGCCTTGGCGCACAATGAAATATTCAGCAATGCCAAGGTCATAAAAAAGAGTAGTTGTTTTTGTTTCATAATTTCAAATTGTTAGTTAAGGTTGATATTCGTTTGCAAATATAAGTCAAAAAAAAAAAAAAATGCAAGAAAAATAGACAATATTTTTCAAAATCGTTATTATTTGCCCATCTGAAGAGCAATCTGGCTTGATTATGAAATTCTAAAAGCATCATATTACAAAGCAAACCAATAATAATTTACAATGTATTTACATCATAATCAGTCTTCCCGAACAGCAATTAGTCACCTCCATGCTGTTACTCTACAAATGCTTACAAACTGAAATTGGGCACGGCACGTGCCAAACTGGGGGCAAATTCACATTGTTATTACTATTGTATCAATTACCAGACGTACCATCTAAAAGAAATGCCTATTACGAAGACATGCAAAAACACGATGAGGGCTGTCCCATATCAACAGGACAGCCCTCATAGCGTTTATTGTTTTCAGAAAGAGAATAGCGGAAACTGTGGTCCACCTTTCTCTTAATCATGTATAGTCAGAATTAGTTCTCCTCAACGGTCTGCTTGTCGGAGTAGTCGATTACGTTCTTGCGGTTTGCCTGCATACGGTCGTGCTCCTCCTGAGAACCAACGATGATTTTCTCAAACTCGCGAAGACCAGTACCGGCCGGGATGAGGTGACCGCAGATAACGTTCTCCTTCATACCCTCAAGACGGTCTACCTTACCGCGGATAGCAGCCTCGTTGAGCACCTTGGTGGTCTCCTGGAAGGATGCTGCCGACATAACGCTCTTGGTCTGGAGGGCAGCACGTGTGATACCCTGGAGAATCTGAGTAGATGTAGCAGCCACTGCATCACGCACCTGAACGAGCTTGAGGTCGCGGCGCTTCAGACTTGAATTCTCGTCGCGCAGACGACGGGCTGTAATAATCTGTCCCTTCTGGAGTGTGTCGCTGTCGCCAGCATCCACTACAACCTTCTTGCCCCAGATGCGGTCGTTCTCCTCAGCGAAGTCGAGCTTGTCAACCATCTGCTGCTCGAGGAACGTGGTATCGCCCGGATCGTTGATCTGAACCTTACGCATCATCTGACGAACGATGATCTCGAAGTGCTTGTCGTTGATCTTCACACCCTGCAGACGGTAAACGTCCTGTACCTCGTTGACGATGTACTCCTGAACGGCGGTAGGACCCTTGATGGCGAGGATATCGCCAGGGGTGATAGAACCGTCGGAGAGCGGTGTTCCGGCGCGTACGGCGTCGTGCTCCTGCACAAGGATCTGCTTAGAGAGCGAAACGAGATATTTACGCTGCTCGCCAGTCTTCGATGTAACGATGATTTCACGGTTACCACGCTTTACCTTGCCCATTGTAACCTCACCGTCGATTTCTGACACTACAGCAGGGTTGGATGGGTTGCGGGCCTCGAAGAGCTCTGTTACTCGTGGGAGACCTCCCGTGATATCTCCTGCCTTGCCGACAGAACGTGGAATCTTGACGAGAGTGACACCGGTTGCCACCTTCTGACCGTCTACCACTACAACGTGACCACCCACAGGGAGGTTGTATGTTCCAATCACCTCGCCGTTCTCATCTATGATGTCGCAGGTTGGCACCTTGCTCTTGTCCTTAGACTCGGTGATGATGGTCTCGGTGAGTCCGGTGGTATCGTCGGTCTCTGAATGGTAGGTAACGCCCTCGATAACGTCGCGGAACTTCAGCGTACCGGCATACTCTGTAACGATGACGGCGTTGAATGGGTCCCACTTGGCGATTACCTCACCCTTGGCGAGCACATCGCCTGCCTTGTGGTAGAGCGAGCTACCGTAAGGCACGTTCATAGAAGAAAGCGTGATGCCTGTATGTGGATCGATGAAGCGGATTTCAGCCAGACGGCTCACTACCATCTCGCACTCGCGGTCGCTGCCATCGTCGGTTTTCTCAACGAATGGCACCGTGCGCAACTCATCGAATTCAATCTTTGAATCGTTCTTTGCTACGATAGTGGCATTGGCGGCTGCGTTGGCAGCCACACCACCGGCGTGGAACGTACGGAGGGTAAGCTGTGTACCTGGCTCACCGATAGCCTGTGCGGCGATGACTCCTACTGCCTCACCCTTCTGAACCATACGGCTGGTAGCAAGGTTACGTCCGTAACACTTCATGCAGACGCCGTGCTTGCTCTCGCAGGTGAGCACTGAACGGATCTCGACGCTCTCGATTGGAGAGTCCTCGATAGCCTGGGCGATAGACTCTGTGATCTCGTCGCCGGCAGCCACGATAAGCTCGCCAGTCTGAGGATTCACGATATCGTGTACTGACACACGGCCGAGGATGCGCTCATAGAGGGTAGAGATAACCTCGTCACCGTTCTTCAGAGCTGTGCATACAAGTCCGCGCAATGTGCCGCAGTCTTCCTCGTTGATGATGACGTCGTGAGAAACGTCAACAAGACGACGGGTCAGATATCCGGCGTCGGCAGTCTTCATGGCGGTATCGGCAAGACCCTTACGGGCACCGTGGGTAGAGATGAAGTACTCCAACACGCTCATTCCCTCCTTGAAGTTAGACAAGATAGGGTTCTCGATAATCTGTGCACCTTCTGCACCAGCCTTCTGTGGCTTTGCCATAAGTCCACGCATACCGGCAAGCTGACGAATCTGGTCTTTAGAACCACGGGCTCCGGAGTCAAGCATCATGTATACGGCGTTGAATCCCTGGTCGGCCTCTGTCATCTGCTTCATCAATACATCACCAAGCTCGTTGTTGACGTGGGTCCAGGCATCGATTACCTGGTTGTAACGCTCCTTGTCGGTGATGAATCCCATATTATAGTTGTCAGTAATCTGACGAACTTCGTCATTTCCACGCTGAACGAGTGCTTTCTTCTCCTCTGGGATGATGATGTCGTCGAGGTTGAAGGAAAGTCCGGCGAGGTATGCCATACGGTAACCGAGGTTCTTGATACCATCGAGGAACTCGCAGGCACGGGCGAAACCAACAGCCTTGATAACATCAGAGATGATGTCGCGCAAGCTCTTCTTGGAGATTACCTTGTTTACATAACCTACCTCGTCTGGAATGATGCCATTCACGATTACACGACCTACTGATGTCTCTACGAGTTTCTGCTCGTAGCCACCATTGTCGGCAAGGTCCTTGACAACGACCTTGACCTGAGCGTGGAGATCGCAACGGCCTTCGTTGTGGGCGATGATAGCCTCTTCCGGACCGTAGAATGTGAGACCCTCTCCCTTAGCACCCGGACGGATCTTGGTGATATAGTAAAGACCAAGCACCATATCCTGTGACGGCACCGTGATAGGCGCACCGTTGGCAGGGTTGAGGATGTTGTGGCTCTGGAGCATCAGAATCTGTGCCTCGAGCACTGCCTCGTTGCTCAATGGGAGGTGGACAGCCATCTGGTCACCGTCGAAGTCGGCGTTGAACGCAGTACAAGCCAACGGATGGAGCTGGATTGCCTTACCCTCGATGAGCTTAGGCTGGAAGGCCTGGATACCGAGACGGTGAAGCGTAGGGGCACGGTTAAGGAGAACCGGATGACCCTTCATCACATTCTCAAGGATATCCCAGATAACAGGCTCACGACGGTCAACGATCTTCTTGGCGCTCTTCACGGTCTTCACGATGCCGCGCTCGATGAGCTTGCGGATGATGAATGGCTTGTAGAGCTCTGCTGCCATCAGCTTAGGAAGACCGCACTCGCCCATCTTCAGCTCAGGACCAACGACGATAACTGAACGTGCTGAATAGTCGACACGCTTACCGAGGAGGTTCTGACGGAAACGTCCTGCCTTACCCTTCAGAGAGTCGGAGAGAGACTTCAACGGACGGTTTGACTCGCTCTTCACGGCGCTGCTCTTGCGGGAGTTGTCGAACAAGCTGTCAACAGCCTCCTGAAGCATACGCTTCTCGTTGCGGAGGATTACCTCTGGAGCCTTGATCTCGATGAGTCGCTTCAGACGGTTGTTACGTATGATGACACGACGATAAAGGTCGTTGAGGTCGGATGTGGCGAAACGTCCACCATCCAGCGGCACCAACGGACGGAGCTCCGGTGGAGTGACAGGGATGATCTTCATGATCATCCACTCAGGACGGTTCACGTTGCTGCTTCCACGGAATGCCTCTACCACCTGCAGACGCTTCAGAGCCTCTGTCTTGCGCTGCTGTGATGAATCGGTATTGGCGCGGTCGCGGAGTTCGTATGAGAGTGAGTCGAGGTCGAGACCTGCCAAGAGGTCGTAGATAGCCTCGGCTCCCATCTTTGCGATGAACTTGTTAGGATCTGAATCATCAAGATACTCGTTGTCCTCTGGAATCTGATCCATAAGATCGAGATACTCGTCCTCTGTGAGGAGGTCCATCTTGTGGGAACCGTTGAGTTCCTCTTCCTTCTCAGGATCCATTCTGCCTGCCAGCACACCTGGCTGCACAACGATATACTTCTCATAGTATACCACAGAGTCGAGCTTCTTGGTAGGCAATCCGAGCAGGTAGCCGATCTTGTTCGGCAATGAGCGGAAATACCAGATGTGGGCCACTGGAACTACAAGCTCGATATGGCCGGTACGCTCACGACGTACCTTTTTCTCGGTGACTTCCACACCGCATCGGTCGCAGACGATGCCTTTGTATCTGATACGCTTGTACTTTCCGCAGGCACACTCGAAATCCTTTGTAGGACCGAAGATGCGCTCGCAGAAGAGTCCGTCGCGCTCCGGTTTGTATGTACGGTAGTTTATGGTTTCAGGCTTGGTAACCTCACCGAATGAATTCTCGAGGATTTCCTCTGGCGATGCTAAGCTGATGGTAATCTTCGTGAAATTACTCTTTATCTTTGTATCTTTCTTAAAAGCCATAATTCTTGTTTATATATGTATGAGTAAAGAGTTGCAATATTAGTCGAGGGTAACGCTCAGACCAAGGCCACGCAGCTCATGGAGCAACACATTGAGAGACTCTGGGATGCCGGCTGTAGGCATAGGCTCGCCCTTGACGATTGCCTCATAAGCCTTGGAACGGCCTACTACGTCGTCTGACTTGATGGTCAGAATCTCCTGCAATACATGACTTGCACCGAATGCCTCGAGTGCCCAGACCTCCATCTCTCCAAAACGCTGTCCACCGAACTGCGCCTTACCACCGAGTGGCTGCTGGGTGATGAGTGAGTACGGACCGATAGAACGGGCGTGCATCTTGTCCTCTACCATGTGGCCGAGCTTGAGGAAGTATGTGATACCCACTGTAGCCGGCTGGTCGAACATCTCTCCTGTCTCACCGTCATAGAGGTGCATAGAACCGAGGTTTGGCAAACCTGCCTTGTCTGTCCACTCCTTGAGGTCGTCGAGGTGGGCACCGTCGAAGATAGGAGTAGCGAACTTCACGCCGAGACGCTTTCCGGCAGCACCGAGGATAGCCTCGAAAATCTGACCGAGGTTCATACGTGAAGGCACACCCAATGGGTTGAGCACCAAGTCAACAGGACGTCCGTCCGGCAAGAACGGCATATCCTCCTGGCGAACGATCTTCGACACGATACCCTTGTTACCGTGGCGTCCGGCCAACTTGTCGCCGACACCGATCTTACGCTTCTTGGCGATGTATACCTTTGCCATCTGCAGGATGCCCGATGGCAGCTCGTCGCCGATGGTTATGGCGAACTTGCGACGCTTGTTCTCTGCATCGAGAAGCTTTGCCTTCTTCAGGAAGTTTGTGATGAGCTTTGAAATCAAGCCGTTTGTATGGTCATCGTCAGTCCAGTTGTTCGACTGGATTTCCTCATAGTTGATGTTCATGAGCTGGGTAGCGGTGAACTTGCTGCCCTTTGTGATGATCTCGGCACGTGAATAGTCCTTGATGCCCTGGCAAACCTTGTCCTCGGTGAGAGTCAGGAGCTTGTCAACGAGGATATCCTTCAGGTCGTCGATCTTTGCCTCATACTCCTCGTCTATCTTGGCAAGGATAACCTTGTCCTTCTGCTTTGAAGCACGGGTCTTGATAGCACGAGAGAACAGCTTCTTGTCGATTACCACACCGCTCAATGATGGGTTGGCCTTCAATGAAGAATCCTTCACATCACCAGCCTTGTCGCCGAAGATGGCTCTCAGAAGCTTCTCCTCTGGTGACGGGTCGCTCTCTCCCTTAGGAGAAATCTTACCGATGAGGATATCGCCTGGCTCTACACGGGCACCGACACGGATGATACCGTTGTCGTCGAGGTCCTTGGTTGCCTCTTCGCTGACGTTAGGAATATCGTTTGTGAACTCCTCAGTACCGCGCTTTGTCTCACGCACGTCGAGAGAGAACTCGTCGACATGAACAGATGTCAGCACGTCGTCACGGACGATACGCTCGTTGAGCACGATGGCGTCCTCATAGTTGTAACCCTTCCATGGCATGTAGGCCACGAGCAGGTTGCGACCGAGTGCGAGCTCGCCATCCTCTGTAGCATAACCCTCTGTCAGGATATCACCCTTCTTCACTCTCTGTCCCTTGTTGCAGATAGGACGGAGGTCGATGGTCATGTTCTGGTTGGTACGACGGAACTTAGGTATGCGGTATTCCTTGAGCGCAGGCTCGAAGCTTACGAATTCCTCGTCCTCGGTTCTGTCGTAGAGGATACGGATAGTGGTAGCGTCAACATATTCGATAACGCCTTCGCCCTCGGCAGTGATCATAGTACGTGAGTCTACACATACCTGCTTCTCGACTCCGGTACCTACGATAGGTGCCTCATTGTGGAGCAATGGAACTGCCTGGCGCATCATGTTGGATCCCATCAACGCACGGTGAGCATCGTCATGCTCCAAGAATGGGATGAGTCCGGCAGCGATAGAAGCGATCTGCTGTGGAGAAACGTCCATGAGGTCAACATCTGTCGGTGGCACGACTGGGAAGTCGGCATCCTGACGACACTTGACAACTTCACGGATGAACGTACCGTCGTCATTCAACGGAGCATTTCCCTGACCGATCACGTGGTCTTCCTCATCCTCAGCGGTAAGGTAAACGACATCCTCGTTCTTCAGGTCTACTACACCGTTCTCAACCTTACGATATGGAGTCTCAATGAATCCGAGTTCATTTATCTTGGCATACACACAGAGAGAAGAGATAAGTCCGATGTTAGGACCCTCAGGACTCTCGATAGGACACAGACGACCATAGTGTGTGTAGTGAACGTCACGAACCTCGAATCCTGCACGCTCTCTTGACAGACCGCCAGGTCCGAGGGCAGAGAGACGACGCTTGTGGGTTACCTCAGCAAGCGGGTTGGTCTGGTCCATGAACTGTGACAATGGGTTGGTGCCGAAGAATGAATTGATGACACTTGAGATTGTCTTGGTGTTGATCAAGTCTGTTGGCTTGAACACCTCATTGTCGCGAACGTTCATACGCTCACGGATTGTGCGGCTCATACGAGCCAGACCGATAGAGAACTGGTTGCTCAACTGCTCGCCGACGGTGCGTACACGACGGTTGCTCAAGTGGTCGATATCATCGACTGTAGCGTTGGAGTTAACCAGCTGGATGAGATACTTGATGATCTCGATTATATCTTCTTTGGTCAGGATACGAACATCCTCGTCGGTATCAAGACCCAGTTTCTTGTTGATGCGGTAACGGCCCACCTTGCCCAAGTCATAACGCTTGTCAGAGAAGAACAGGTTCTGGATAACCTCCTTTGCACTTGCCTCATCAGCAGGATCAGCATTACGCAGCTGCTTGTAGATGTAGAGCACGGCGTCCTTCTCAGAGTTTGTCGGGTCTTTCTGCAATGTGTTGAACACGATGGAGTACTTGTTTGCAGACTCGGCATCCTTGTGGAGAAGAATAGTAGAAGCACCGCTGTCAATGATGTCCTCCATGTTCTCCTTTGTGATGACAGTCTCACGCTCCATGATGACCTCGTTGCGCTCGATTGATACAACCTCACCGGTGTCCTCGTCAACGAAATCCTCATTCCAGCTCTTCAATACCGTTCCGGCAAGAGTTCTGCCAACGGCCTCCTTCAGATTCTTCTTGTTCACCTTAACCTCCTCGGCAAGGTCGAATATCTGCAGGATGTCCTTGTCTGACTCAAAACCGATGGCACGCAGAAGAGTAGTTACAGGCAACTTCTTCTTACGGTCGATGTAAGCGAACATAACGTTGTTGATGTCAGTAGCAAACTCAATCCATGAACCCTTGAACGGGATGATACGGGCAGAATAGAGTGCAGTACCGTTGGCGTGCACGCCCTGGCTGAAGAAAACGCCAGGCGAACGGTGCAGCTGAGATACAACAACACGCTCTGCTCCATTAATCACGAAAGTACCATTACTCGTCATATAAGGGATCGTACCGAGGAAGACATCCTCGATAACAGTACCGAAGTCCTCATGCTCAGGGTCCGTACAGTATAGTTTCATCTTGGCCTTCAAAGGCACACTATATGTAAGACCACGCTCCAGACACTCATCAATAGAGTAGCGAGGCGGGTCGATATAGTAATCCAAGAACTCAAGAACGAAATTATTACGAGTGTCGGTTATAGGGAAATTCTCAGAGAACACCTTGTACAAACCGTCGTTCTCACGTTCCTCAGGCGGAGTGTCCAACTGCAGGAAGTCTCTAAAAGACTTTAATTGCACATCGAGGAAATCCGGATACGGCATCGGATTCTTGATGCTGGCAAAGTTTACTCTGTTATCAACGATTTTAGAAGCCATTACAGATTTTTGTTACCGTTATATAAGCCACCATTGAATATATAGAAGACTCTCAAAGGAGAGCCGGAGCCACTGCTGCGGTGGTTAACAACAGAAGCGCAAAGACACAAAAAGGTTAAGACTCTTCTATTGGAAGAACCTTAACCTTAAATATTTTTAAATACTCAATTACTTGAGCTCAACCTTAGCACCAGCCTCTTCGATAGCCTTCTTCAGGTTCTCAGCCTCAGCCTTAGCCAAACCTTCCTTCAATGTAGAAGGTGCACCGTCAACGAGCTCCTTAGCCTCCTTCAGACCAAGACCGCAAGCCTCCTTAACAGCCTTTACAACCTGAAGCTTAGCGCCACCTACCTCAGCGAGAACAACGTCGAAAGAAGTCTTCTCCTCTGCCTCAGCTGCACCACCAGCAGCAGGACCAGCAGCAACAGCAACAGCTGCAGCAGCAGGCTCAATTCCGTACTCGTCCTTCAGGACTGTTGCCAACTCGTTTACTTCCTTAACTGTCAAATTTACCAATTCTTCAGCAATAGCTTTGATATCTGCCATTTTATTCTAAATTTTTATTGTTTTTTTAATGTTAATGTTAGTGACTTTAATTGTTTTTATTCAGGACGCTCGCCTAAAGTCTTAAGCACACCGTGGATAGTGTTTGCACCTGATTGGAGAGCTGAAACGACGTTCTTTGCAGGAGACTGAAGCAAAGCAACAATGTCTGCGATAACCTCGTTCTTGCTCTTGAGAGCTGCAAGTTCCTCAAGTTTGTCAGCACCTACGAAGAGACCTTCCTCAGCATAAGCACCCTTGAGTGTAGGAATACCTTCCTTGACATAGCTCTTCAGCAACTTAGCAGGAACATTAGCTGTGTTACAGAACAAAACAGCTGTGCTACCCTTCAAGCAGCTGTAGAGAGGCTCGAAATCGATTTCAGAAGCCTCGAACGCCTTGCGAAGAAGATTATTCTTCACAACAACCATCTGAATCTCACTCTTGAAGCACTTGCGGCGCAAGTCGCTTGTCTTGGCAGCGTCCAGTCCGTGAACGTCAACCAAATAGAAGTGAGCGAACTCTTTGAGTTTCTCGCCAAGTTCAACAACTATAGTATCTTTTACTTCCTTTTTCATTTTACAAAACTTTTAGAGTTATTCAACTGATTTAGGATCAATCTTGATACCCTTACTCATCGTACTAGAAAGATAGATACTCTTGATATATGTACCCTTAGCAGCAGACGGTTTCAACTTGATTACAGTAGCTATGAATTCTTTAGCATTCTGATAGATCTGCTCTGGAGTGAATGAAATCTTACCGATTGATGTGTGAATAATACCAGACTTGTCAACCTTGAAGTCAATCTTACCGGCCTTTACCTCCTTGACAGCCTTAGCTACATCCATGGTAACGGTACCGCTCTTAGGGTTAGGCATGAGTCCGCGAGGACCAAGCACACGGCCAAGAGGACCGATCTTACCCATGCAAGAAGGCATTGTTATGATAACATCAATGTCAGTCCATCCACCTTTGATCTTTTCGATGTACTCGTCAAGACCAACATAATCAGCGCCAGCTTCTTTAGCAGCAGCCTCAGCATCAGGTGTGCAGAGACAGAGAACACGTGTAACCTTACCAGTTCCGTTAGGCAGTGTAACAACACCGCGAACCATCTGGTTGGCCTTACGTGGATCAACGCCCAAACGCACATCGATATCAAGAGAAGCCTCGAACTTGGTAGTGGTAATTTCCTTTACCAACTCTGAAGCCTCCTTCAAAGAGTATGCTTTCCCTGCTTCAATCTTATCAGCTACTGATTTTTGATTTTTTGTCAGTTTACTCATTTTCTTAAGTTGAAGTTATAAATTATTTACCAGGGAAGTCCCCATTTACAGTGATACCCATACTTCTTGCTGTACCTGCTACAAGTCTCATTGCAGACTCGACAGTGAAGCAGTTCAAATCCGGCATCTTGTCTTCTGCGATAGCCTTGACCTGATCCCAAGTTACAGAAGCAACCTTCTTACGGTTTGGTTCAGAAGAACCCTTCTTTACCTTGGCAGCCTCGAGCAGCTGAACAGCAGCAGGAGGAGTCTTTATCTCAAAGCTATATGACTTGTCAGTATAGTAAGTGATAACAACAGGAAGAATCTTACCTGCCTTATCCTGGGTCCTGGCGTTGAACTCTTTGCAGAATCCCATAATGTTAATACCCTTAGAACCAAGTGCAGGTCCTACTGGAGGTGAAGGATTCGCAGCGCCACCTTTAATCTGTAATTTGATTAATCCAGCAACTTCTTTAGCCATTTCTTTGTTTATTAAAAATTGATTATTATAAAAGAGTCACACACCCGTAACAGCGAGTTACTCTTTTGTTACTTGCATAAAACTCAACTCAAGCGGTGTCTTACGTCCGAAGATCTTAACCATAACCTTCAGCTTGTGCTTCTCAGTATTTACCTCTTCGATAACTCCAGTGAAACCACTGAATGGTCCGTCGGTCACCTTTACAGTGTCGTTGACAATGTATGGGATTGCAACCTCATCCACTATCTCAGACTCCTCAGCGCTTCCGAACATACGGTTGATATCAGACTGCTTTACAGGAGTAGGATGATCCAAACCGCCAAGAAAACCCAAAACGTTTGGCATGAACCTCAATGTGTGAGCGGTATCGCCTTTCAACTCCGCCTCGATAAGAACATATCCAGGAAGAGCGATTTTCTCTTTCACGACACGCTTACCATTACGCAAAGTAGCATGTTTTTCTGTAGGTATGAATACCTGAAAAACATACTTAGAAAGCAATTCGTTGTGTTTTAATTCTGCTTCGATGTATTCTTTCACCTTAGCTTCTTTTCCGCTAACGGCACGAAGAACATACCAGTTTCTCTTAGTTTCAGCCATTTTCTCAAACGATTAGTTAGGATAAACCACACTCATGACAAAGCTAAACACGGAGTCCATTGCGAAGACTACAAGTGCTATGATCAAGGAAGCAGATAATACAACCATAGCATTGTGGGTCAACTCACCCCGCGTCGGCCAAGTAGTTTTATGCGCAAGTTCGTCGTAACAAACCTTGCAATAATTTCCAAACTTTTTGAACATAATTATTGAATTAGCACGGGAAGAGAGGCTCGAACTCCCGACACCTGGTTTTGGAGACCAGTGCTCTACCAACTGAGCTATTCCCGTAAAAAAGAGTTCCGCTTTATTCCAAACGGAACTCTTGTATTTATCTGAAGACTATTGATTAGTCATCGATGATCTCTGTGATCTGGCCAGCACCTACTGTACGACCACCCTCACGGATAGCGAAACGGAGACCAACGTTCAGAGCAACAGCGTAGATCAAGTCTACAGTGATTGTTACGTTGTCACCAGGCATTACCATCTCAACTCCCTCTGGAAGAGAAATCTCACCTGTACAGTCCATTGTACGGAGGTAGAACTGAGGACGATACTTGTTTCCGAATGGAGTGTGACGTCCACCTTCCTCTTTCTTCAGAACGTAGATCTGAGCCTTGAACTTCTTGTAAGGCTTGATCTGTCCTGGGTGGCAGAGAACCATACCACGCTTGATCTCGTTCTTGTCGATACCACGGAGCAGCAGACCAACGTTGTCACCAGCCTCACCCTCTTCGAGGAGCTTGCGGAACATCTCAACGCCAGTTACAACTGACTTCTTGTCCTCACCGAGACCGAGCAGCTCAACCTCGTCGCCAACCTTAACGCGACCAGTCTCGATACGACCAGTAGCAACAGTACCACGACCAGTGATTGAGAATACGTCCTCAACAGGCATCAAGAATGGCTTATCCAAGTCACGTGGAGGCAGTGGAATCCATGTGTCAACAGCGTCCATAAGCTCCATAACCTTCTCTACCCACTTGTCAACACCGTTCAGTGCACCAAGAGCAGAACCACGGATGATAGGAGTATTGTCGCCATCGTACTCGTACTGATCAAGAAGCTCACGCATCTCCATCTCAACGAGCTCGAGCATTTCCTCGTCCTCAACCATATCACACTTGTTCAGGAAAACAACCAGACGTGGAACGTTTACCTGGCGAGCGAGAAGCACGTGCTCACGTGTCTGAGGCATAGGACCATCAGTAGCAGCAACCACGATGATAGCACCATCCATCTGAGCGGCACCAGTAACCATGTTCTTCACATAGTCGGCGTGTCCCGGACAGTCAACGTGTGCATAGTGACGGTTAGCTGTCTCATACTCGATGTGAGCAGTATTGATGGTAATACCACGCTCTTTTTCCTCAGGAGCGTTGTCAATCTGATCGAAAGACTTAATCTCTTCTGAACCGAAACCCTTCTCGCTGAGAACCTTTGAGATGGCAGCTGTCAGAGTAGTCTTACCGTGGTCTACGTGACCAATAGTACCAATGTTTACGTGCGGTTTGGTACGTACGAATGTCTCTTTAGCCATAGCTTTTCTTTAGTTTATTATTTATAATGAATTATCGTGTTAATCGTGCTTCCTATTAAAAAAAATAAAAAAGCCGTAGAGCTGTAACCGAGACTTGAACTCGGGACCTCTTCCTTACCAAGGAAGTGCTCTACCACTGAGCTATTACAGCAGCGAGAGCGGAAAACGGGGCTCAAACCCGCGACCCCCAGCTTGGAAGGCTAGTGCTCTATCAACTGAGCTATTTCCGCAAAAATCTCTACTGAAGTGGGTGGTGATGGATTCGAACCACCGAAGTCGAAAGACAGCAGATTTACAGTCTGCCCCATTTGGCCACTCTGGTAACCACCCTTGTCATGTTTCAGACACCTTGCGTTTGAGCCTCTTGTCGGATTCGAACCAACGACCCCGAGATTACAAATCACGTGCTCTGGCCAACTGAGCTAAAGAGGCAAAACCTTGCAGCCGTATTGGCTTGTCGCAAGCGATGTGTCTTGAACACGGCTGCAAAGGTACGCATTATTTTTAAACCACCAAAACTTTTGGGCTTTTTTTTTAATTTTCCCTTGATTTTTCTTTAAATTTGGTCAGTTGAACCTTCATAGAGTCCACACACTGGTCGATTGCCTCCTCAAAAGTGTCGCATGTCTTCTCTACGAAAAGTTTGCTTCCAGGCACCGTAACACTGAGGCTTGCCTCCTTGTTCATGGCCGTTGCAGGCTTCACGACTTTCAGCTGTACTTCTGTGTTCTGGATATCCTCATAAGTCTTTGACAACTTCTCTACCTTCTTCTCGATGAATGCCTTCAAATGGTCTGTTGCGTCGAAGTGAATTGATTTAATCTTAATTTCCATAGTTCTTTCTCCTATATTAAAAAGGTTATCGCCGCGGATGAGCGGCTTTGTACTCTTGTTTAAGTTTCTCGAATGTGGTGTGTGTATAGATCTCCGTGGTGACCAGACTCTCATGTCCGAGCAGTTTCTGCACGCTTTCCAGTCCGGCGCCATGGTTGAGCATCGTGGTGGCGAAGGTGTGTCGGAGCACGTGGGGAGAGCGTTTCTTTGTCGTGCAGACCCGCGAGATGTTTTTCTTCACCCGGTATCTTACGGCTGCGTCATCCATCCGTATGCCTTTTTTCGTCACGAACAGGGCTTCGGTATGGCGCGTTACGTTCTCGTCTCTAACCTTTATATAATAGAGAATCTCCTTTTTAAGTTCCTCGCCGAATGGGATTATGCGCTGCTTGCTGCGTTTTCCGGTCACCTTCACCTGAAGGTTTACGAAATCAACGGCATCGTCGTCGAGCGACGTCAGTTCCGAGAGGCGCATCCCCGTTTCATAGAACACCATGATTATCGTTCTGGCGCATACGTCTATGAATTTCGTCATGTCCCACATCGTTTCATCGAGCAGTTCCTGCATCTCTGAATCTTTAACGAATACCGGAAGGCGTTTGTTTTTCTTCACTCCTTCGATTATCCGTGAGGGATCTTTGTCCACGAGTCCGTGGGAGAGGGCGAACTTGAAGAACGACCTCACGGCGCTGAGTCTTCTGTTGACCGACGCCGCCACGTTGCCTTTGTCTATCATTGTCTCCATCCATCCGCGAATGATGTCTGAGTCGATGGTATTCCACGACAGTCCTGCGTCGACATTCCTGAAATACTCTTCGAGTTCGGTCAGGTCTTTACCGTATGCGAGCATCGTTTCCTCCGAGAAATTGCGCTCGTAACGCAGATAGTCTAAAAAACGCCTTATCATCATCAATTCGTCACTTGTGGATTGTTTTCCGCTACGAAAATACTCACTTTTCTTCAATTGACAAAATTTTCCGCTTCTTTTTTAGTACAAAACTGCCTCCAGGACATTTATGCGACCCGTTGGCGGAATCAATTTAACCCAAATCAACCGTTAGGGCTTGCTTGGATTTTGTTTTTAGAAGGATGGATTTTTTTGGCTTTTAATGAGTAATAGCGGGTGTCGATATGAGTAAAAGCAGACCATATAGCTGATTCTTAGTAAAAAACAAGAATTTCCAAAAAAACTGTCAGACCATCTGGTTTTTCGTCGTAACACTCTGACAAGCAGGCAGTTGACTGTCATCCGATTGTCAGGCAATTGTCTGGATGATTGGCTGACGAAAGGATTTGCCAGGTGTAAGGAATTCTGACGACAGGAATTGCCAGCGTTGGCAGAATCACGAAAAACAGGAATATGGGTATTAAAACTTTAACTTATTGGACAGACGTCTGACTGCAATTCTGCCCAACAGGGGCAAGCAGCGTGCCCAGGATGGGTAAGCAGCGTTCCCCGGTTGGGCAAGCACCGTGCCCATCAACCATCCCCAATCGGTCATTATGTATAAAAAAAACAAAAGATGATACATCTGCACTTGAATCAATGTGCGAATGTATCATCTTTGCAAGGGCTCCGACTTACGGTAAAGTCCCGGCACCTTAAATATTCTTTTGATTATCTACCTAAGTACACCTCCTGTTACAAAAGAATTGTTCAAAAAACTTTGTTAAAACGTCTCTCTTGAAGGAGATTATTCCTCAGCGTCTCTCAGCTGCTGAACATAGATAGCGCGCTCCATCTTGAGTCTCTTGAGTACAGATGGCTTGTCGAACTGCTGACGGGCACGGAGCTCCTTAACAACACCTGTCTTCTCAAATTTTCTCTTGAACTTCTTCAAGGCTCTCTCGATGTTCTCGCCTTCCTTAACTGGTACAATAATCATTTTTTCTTTTTTGTTTTATTTGGTTATACTTAATTAATTATCTATCAGATGCTTTGATTAGCGGCTGCAAAATTACTTCTATTTTTCAAATCTTGCAAGTTTTTACGTCAAAATATAAGAAAGTTGCATACTTTCCCATGTAAAGTTGCCAAGTTTCCCATTAAAAACCAGCAAGTTTCCCATAGAAAGCAGCCTACTTCCCGAATTCTTTCAGTTTGTCGCCGTCTATAAATACAAAGCCGCTCTTTCTTGCCACGATTACTCCATCGGCAAATCTATACACATCTATCACATCATCGTCAAGGTCTACCTTCAACTCGATATCCTTGTCAGTAATAAAGAACCGCGTTCTCCCGTTGCTGTTTTTCATAAACGACAGGTTGTCAAGCTCAAGATATTTCGTGTAAACGTTTGATGCATTATAACTGCGTACCACTTTTCCGTCATTCTTTATTACGAAAGCACTGTCCTTGTCGTTCACGACGAGACACCCTTTCTCTTTGTCCAGGCATTCAAACCGGCTTCTTTTCTCTATGTCGAGATACGCCTGTCCCTTAATAAAATTCCGGAATTTACCATACGTCTTCTTCGGATACTCCACAGTACGGATGTCTCTCATGTCCTCCGACGGCCAGACAATAGAATTTGAGAAAAGCAAAGTCTTCAACTTTTCGCCATTTGCCAATGTATCACGGACGGAGTTTTTGCCTTTGGAAAAGGACTGCCCCATGATTTTTCTTCCGCTCTGCGAATAAAGTTCCATATAGAACGTCTTGCTCAGATTCACTTTTTTATCGTCGTCAGCTGTTCCGTAGCCGTTGCTGAAGACAGAGAGTTTCTGCGGATCCGCCTTCAACACGATATTGCCTCCCAAAGCGCCAAGTTTTGTCCTCCACTTTTCCTTCAGCATCATGTCAAAACAATAGACGTTGTGACAGTCTGCCATATATACATTCCCGTTCTCAAAACAGATATTGGAACCGAGATAGCCCAGCGACTTTCTCATTGGGTAGCACAGATAATAATAATGTGACGGTCCAAACAAAACTGTCGTAAGAAGAGAACCGATGAGACCACCCGCTAAGAAAGCAGATGCGTCTAAGCCTTCGTCGTATGCTCTGACCTTCTTCTTGTACACCTTTCCCGTTTCGAGGTTTATCTTGTACAAGTTGTCTGCAACGGCAAACAGAGTCTTGTCGTCATATAGTTGGGTATAGCATCTTTGGGCTTGCGAAGCCCATTTGTCACTTTCCCACAAAAACGAACCGTCGGAAATCCTGTATGCCAACAAATCCGGAAAGGCACCATTTCCCACGCCAAGCACAATATCCAGGGAGTCATTGACATAGACCGGAGTGATCTGGAGGAAAGACGCCACCTCGCCTGTTTCAAGTTTTCTGAACTCCACGTAATTGCGTATTTCCTTTTCCTTCCCCACTTCAAGCTGCATCACGGAAACCATATACGGGCCATTGATTGAAAAGGAAGTGGTCTTTGGATTTATTTCCCTTATCCAAGCGGCTTGTTTCCTGTCTTTGGCCGAGTATACGCTAAGGAGTCCCACATCACCCGTTTTTCCCTTCTTCGTCGTGTCGCAGGTAATAATGGCTACATAGCTGCTGTCTTCTCCAAAGACAGCAGCCAGCGTGCCGCCGTTTCCGCCCATACGTAGTCCATAGAGTTCCTTGCCACGAGCGTCTTTGCCGTAGCTCAATATGTCTGACGGCAGACTTTTGACGCCAGGCTTTTCGTTCTCTTCAAAGCGGCTTGCCGCCGACTGTCCACAAGTTACAATCATCATCAAGGCGACAAGCACGCTGTATTTCCGGATATTCATCATATCCTTGCTGTGTTAGTCTTCAACCATTCCTTTTCTTCGTCGTTGAGCAATGGCGAGAGCTTCTCGAATACCATCTTGTGATAGTCGTTGAGCCACTGTTTCTCTTCTGCTGTGAGCATGTCGAGATCGGCACAGCTGAGGTCGATAGGACAGAGGGTGAGCGACTCGAACTGCAGGAACTTGCCGAATTCCGTCTCCATGAAGTCTTTGACTATCAGCGTGTTCTCAATTCTCACTCCGAACTTGCCGGCGAGGTACAGTCCCGGCTCGTCGGTCACAGTCATGCCTGCCTGGAGCGGTGCCGGTTTCCATTCCATCCTTATCTGATGAGGACCTTCGTGTACATTGAGGTAGCTGCCCACGCCGTGGCCTGTGCCGTGCATATAGTTGAGTCCTTCTTTCCACATCGCCTGTCTTGCCAGGATATCGAGTTGGGTGCCGCTGGCATGGTTGGGGAACTTACACAATTCCAGTTGTATATGACCTTTTAGCACAAGGGTGTACACTTTCTTCTGCTCCTCGGTCACAGGACCGAGAGGTATGGTGCGGGTGATGTCTGTCGTACCGTCGAGATATTGCGCCCCGCTGTCGAGCAGGAGGAAACCGCGCGGTTTCAGTTCCACATCCGTTTCAGGTGTAGCCTCGTAGTGAACGATGGCTCCATGTTCCTGATATGCAGCGATGGTGTCGAACGAGACTCCCTTGAAGAGCGGCTGCTCAGCCCTGAGCGACGTGAGTTTCTTCTCCACAGTCAGCTCCGTCTGTCCGCCAGCCTCAACGGCGGGTTTCAGCCAGTGGAGGAACTTCACCATTGCCACGCCGTCGCGGAGCATGGCACTATGGAATCCACGGATTTCAGCCTCGTTCTTCACACACTTCAGATAAGGCACTGGCGATGCCGCCTCCACCACTTTCTTTGCGCTGACGGCAGAGAAGAGGGCATAATTCACCTGATTGGGGTCGAGCAGGATATTGTAGCCATCGAAATGACGAAGTCCATCGACTACATTTCCATAATCCTCCACCACCACTCCGGCTGTTTTGAGAGCGTCGGCTGCAGATGGCGCAAGTTTCACCTTATTTATATATAATATAGTCTTCTCCACATCAATGAGGAGATAAGCCACTGCCACAGGATTGCAATGCACGTCGGAGCCGCGCAGGTTCAGTGTCCATGCAATGTCGTCGAGGGCGGTCACGAGCAACGCCTCCGCCCCACTCCGCTTCACTGCGGTCCTGATTCTCTGAAGTTTGCTTTCAGCAGTCTCTCCGGCATATTCCTGCGGATGCTGAACCACTGTGTTCAGGGGGATTTCCGGACGGTCTTTCCAGATGATGTCCAGAGGGTCGAAATTGGTGCGGATGGTGATTCCTCCCTGCCGGCGCAGTTCTTCGGCAAGTCCTCTCACCTCGTTGGCGGCATTCACATATCCGTCGAGCCCCACCACGGCACCGTTAATATGGGCAAGCGACATTCCGAGCCATTGCGATATGGTGGGAGTTCCTTCAACGCGCTCTTTCATCAGTTTGAACTCCGTGCCTTGCAGCTGTTCCTCAGCCGCTATGAAATATCTGGAGTCGGTCCATAGCGCAGCCTTGTCCATTGTCACCACTGCCGTTCCGGCGCTGCCGTCAAAACCGCTTATCCATTTCCTGCCTTCCCAATGGGCCGGCACATACTCTCCGTTGTGGGGATCGGTGCTTGGAAAGATAAAGGCATCGATGCTCTCTCTACGCATAACTTCACGCAGAGCTGCGAGCCTATCTTGAATCATTTGTGTCATAATCATAGTGTTTAATCTGATATTTGTAAAATCTGCTTTACAAAGGTATATCTTTTCATAATTAATAACAAATTATAAGACGATTATGTTGCAATTTATCGAGTTTTTTTTCCTAACTTTGCGGTGCGAATGACAAGACAACAAATACACATAAAAATAATTTTACAACTATGGAATTTTTAACTAACGAAAAACTTGTTATCGTCGGTGCAGGCGGTATGATCGGTTCTAACATGGTACAGAGCGCTTTGATGCTCGGCCTCACTCCTAACATTTGTCTTTATGATATTTATGAGCCAGGTGTTCACGGCGTATTCGACGAAATCCAGCAGTGTGCATTCCCAGGCGCTAACGTAACATATACTGTTGACCCGGCAGAGGCTTTCACTGGTGCTAAATATATCATTTCTTCAGGTGGCGCTCCTCGCAAGGACGGCATGACACGTGAGGATTTGCTGAAGGGCAACTGCAAGATCGCCGCTGAGTTCGGTGACAACATCAAGAAATATTGTCCTGATGTTAAGCACGTGGTTGTTATCTTCAACCCTGCTGACGTAACAGCCCTGACAGCACTCATCCACTCTGGTCTGAAGCCAAACCAGCTGACTTCTCTCGCTGCCCTCGACTCTACTCGTCTGCAGCAGGCTCTCGCACTGGAGTTCGGCGTTCAGCAGGACAAGGTGACCGGTGCTCACACATACGGTGGCCACGGCGAGCAGATGGCTGTATTCGCTTCTCAGGTTAAGGTTGACGGCAAGCCTCTCTCAGAGATGGGTCTCTCTGCTGAGCGTTGGGAGGAAATCAAGCACCACACAGTACAGGGTGGCTCTAACATCATCAAGCTCCGCGGCCGCAGCTCTTTCCAGAGCCCTGCTTACAATGCCGTGAAGATGATCGAGGCTGCCATGGGCGGCAAGGAGTTCACACTGCCTGCAGGATGCTACGTAAACTGCGACAAGTGCGGATTCAAGAACGTGATGATGGCTATGCCTACAACTATCGACAAGACTGGCGTTCACTTCGTTGAGCCTAAGGGAACAGAAGAGGAGATGGCTTCTCTTGCCAAGTCTTATGAGCACCTCTGCAAGATGCGCGACGAGATCGTTGAACTCGGCATCGTTCCTCCAGTGGCAGAGTGGACAAAGATGAACCCGAACCTCTAATAGCTAACAAGCCACTGCGGAGGGGACATACTTTCCGCAAGCGGTAATACGCTACAACAAAATTTTAAAAGGAGATGGATTAACGCCATCTCTTTTTTTGTATATATAGAAGTGGTGCAAGGCACAAATCTGCGCAACCATACAAACTTAAGACTATCGACATATCCGGCAATTTTAACGATATATTAAAAAAACATCCAACAGCAACATAACATTAAATTAATTCTATAGGCCAATTAGCGACATTCTGTAATTTATATATTAAAAACATGCTACAGAATGCATTTTATTCATATTATATTTGGAGATAAAAGACAGATTATATACTTTTGCAACACATTATTCAAAGCGTTAATAAACATTACTAACTAAAAAGCTTTAAAACATGAAAAAGTTATTTTATTGGGTATGTGTTTTATTAGCCGCCACTACTATTGCAGCTTGCAGCAGCAATGACGACTTTTATCCTAACAACACAAATTGAATCAAGTCAACAATGTTGAAAACTTCGACAGCACCAAATCACGCATCATTACGCTTGGCAAAAAGGATTTGGGGTACAACCGAACAGTCGTTTGCCAGTGCCAATCTTTGGAATAATGAATAAGAAAGGAAAACAATATGAGAAAGTTAGTTTTATTCATTTTATTGTTGTTCAGTTTCTATAGCTTCGCATCTGAGCAGCAGGACTCCGTAGCGAAAAGCAGACATAGGGTGACATTATATGGAGATACGGAAGAAAGTGTATCACCAAGACAGCATGGCCTAATTCCAATCATGTCATTCACCACGATAGGTATAGAACCCGTGAGAAGACTGACAATCGGCGTGTCATATATCGGATACCTTGGGCTATACAAGGACAGCGAGAGGAAGACATACTACCAAACGCAAGGCATAGGAGGTGAATGCGGCTGGCAACTCTTCAAGGCAAAGAAAGACGGCACGTTTTGGGACAAAGGCGACGAAATAGACATAAGAGCGAGATATGGCCATAGCATCGGTTACGGTTGCGGCGACCTGAAATTTGACCTGTACGACGCAGCCATAATATACAGATATATGCGCTCGGTAATAGACCTATCCTTAGCCGTCGGCTATAGGTTTATCAATTCTCACAGCTCTGAAGTAAGAAACCACAGTAACGTATACCTTGGTATAGGAATTGGTATATAAATCAACAATGCTCATGCCGAGCGTACAGATATGCGGGCGACAAGGAAGACAATTCCATGTCGCCCGTTTTCTTGATGAATAATATTTGATTAATATTTTCCCCCACGGCGTGGGGAATGAAACCCCACATTAGGGGGTTCTGTTCCCCACGCCGTGGGGGATTTTTGGCATATATTTTTGTCTTCGTATTTTGGGGCAATTAATTTAACCCAAATCGCAAACAAGTATCTCTGCCGAAGGTTATATCGTTTATCGCCTCAATGACCATAGCTTTGCTCTTGACAAAGAATAATTATCCTGCAACTGCTGAATGACAAAAAAAAGAAGTACATTTGCAGAAGATTAATAATATACATAACAAGAAAAATCAATGGCACTTATAAAATCAATAAAGGGTCTCACTCCGAAATGGGGCAAGGACTGCTATTTCAGTGAGAACGCCGCAATTGTCGGCGAAGTGACGATGGGCGACGAATGCTCAATATGGTTCAATGCCGTGGTGCGCGGCGATGTGGCCCCCATTACGATCGGCAACAGAGTGAACGTGCAGGACGGAGCCTGCGTACATGTGACCAACCAGACAGGACCTACGATAATCGAGGACGATGTGTCAATAGGCCACAATGCCACAGTACATGCATGCACAGTGCACCGAGGTGCCCTGATAGGCATGGGTGCGACGGTGCTCGACAACGCTGAAGTGGGCGAAGGAGCAGTAGTTGCCGCCGGAGCACTCGTTCTGGGAGGCACTAAAATCGGCGAACATGAAATCTGGGGAGGTGTACCGGCAAAGTTCATCAAGAAGACGAGACCGAACCAGGCGGAGAGCTTCGCACAACACTACGTGGAATATTCAAAGTGGTATCTTGAGGAACAAGACTGAAAACGACATCCCCACAATCCAAGAGCATCACAACCACATATCATCCTATGACAGAAAGACCGACGACATACGTTGACATCATATTGCCTCTGCCCCTCAACAGTCTCTTCACCTACTCCATCCCGGAGCCGTTGACAGAGGCGGTGAAGAGCGGCGTGAGGGTTATCGTGCCGTTCGGCAAGCAGAAGATTATGGTGGGACTGGCGGTGCGCATCCACGACAAGGAGCCGGAATTCAAGGTAAAGGACATCACGAGGGTGCTCGACACGACGCCTATCGTGACCGAAAGCCAGCTGCGGATGTGGAACTGGATTGCAGATTATTACATGTCTCCCATCGGCGAGGTCTTCAACGCCGCATTGCCTGCCGGACTGAAGGCAGAGGACGGGTTCAGACCGAAGACGGAGACATATATCACACTGCCTGAGAACCTGCGCCACGAACAGGCGCTGCACATCGCTTTCGGCATGCTGAAGAGAGCACTGGCACAACTCAAGACATTCAACACATATCTGACACTCTCCCACTGGGACACCATCGTGGGCGACTGCACCGACGAACCGGTGGTGGAGGTGACGAAAGACGAACTGATAAACGAATCGCATGCCACAGCGGGAGTCATGAAGCAACTGCTGGACAAGAAGATGCTCGTGACCTACGAGAAGGAGGTGGGACGTCTGAACTGTGGCGGAGTGCCTCAGCTCGACAACGTGAAGCGATTGTCGGCAGCACAGCAGGAGGCATACAACAACATACTGTTCCAGTTTCTGAAAAAGAACGTGGTGCTGCTGCGCGGCGTGACGTCGAGCGGCAAGACGGAGATATACATCCATCTCATCAAACAGGCACTGGAGCGCCACGAGCAGGTGCTCTATCTCCTGCCGGAAATCGCCCTGACGGTACAGATAAGGCAAAGGCTTCAGAAGGTGTTTGGCGACAGACTCGGTATCTACCATTCCAAATACAGCGATGCCGAGAGGGTGGAGATATGGAAAAAGCAACTCTCCGACTCACCTTACGATGTGATACTGGGAGCACGCTCCGCCGTGTTGCTGCCGTTCTCAAAACTCGGTCTCGTGATAATCGACGAGGAACATGAAACGTCTTTCAAACAGCAGGACCCTGCACCGCGCTACCATGCCCGCAGCGTGGCGATAATGCTCGCCCACCAGCATGGAGCGAAAACGCTGTTGGGCTCCGCCACACCGTCGGCAGAGAGCTGGCATAACGCCGAGACAGGCAAATACGGTCTTGTGGAACTCGACGAGAGATACAAGGGCATCGAGATGCCGGAGATAAAGGTAGTGGACGTGAAGGACATGCAACGCCGCAAGATGATGTACGGTCCGATATCACCGCTGCTGCTCGAGACGATGAAAAAGGCATTGGATAACGGGGAGCAGGTGATACTGTTCCAGAACAGGCGCGGCTTTGCACCGATGGTGGAATGCCGCACCTGCGGATGGGTGCCGAAATGCGAAAACTGCGATGTCTCCCTCACCTTCCACAAGAACATGAACATGCTGACATGTCACTACTGCGGTTTCACCTACAGCGTGCCGAAAAAATGTCCGAACTGCGAGGGGGAGGACCTGAGGCCCTATGGGTATGGAACGGAGAAGATTGAGGAGAAGATAATGGAACTGTTCCCCAACGTGCCCGTTGCCAGGATGGACCTCGACACTACCCGTTCCCGCAACGCATACGAGAGGATAATAAATGACTTCTCTGCCGGGCGTACGAAGATTCTCATCGGAACGCAGATGGTGAGCAAGGGACTCGACTTCGACCACGTACGTGTGGTGGGAATACTGAATGCCGACTCCATGCTCAACGTGCCCGACTTCAGGGCATACGAACATGCCTTCACCATGATGTCGCAGGTGGCGGGAAGAGCAGGAAGGAAAGGTGACCGCGGACTGGTGATACTGCAGACGAAAGACGTGGAGCAGCCCATCATAGAACAAGTGGTGACAAACAACTGGCGGGCATTCTATTCACAGCTGATGGCAGAGAGACGATTGTTCCACTACCCTCCCTTCTATCGGCTCATATATGTCTACCTGAAGCACAAAGACGATGACCGCGTGAACACGGCAGCGATAGAGATGGGCGGCAGACTGAGACAATGGCTTGGAGCAAGGGTGCTCGGTCCTGACAAGCCTGCGGTATCGAAGGTGCGCACATTCTTCATCCGCAAGATAATGCTGAAGCTCGAACCGGGTATCGACATGAAGAGGGTGCGCCAGTGTCTGTTGCTCGCCCAGCGACAGATGGAACAGGACAAGCGATACTCCTCCCTACAGATTTACTACGACGTGGACCCAAGCTGACATCTATCCGACTTCCGACAAATAAGCACCAATCCCCGGCTCTCTCACACGAGACAACCGGGGATTATTCTATTTCTTATAAGACCAATTGTTTTGCCCATTCCGGGACGTCGTCAATATACTGTTTGAAGACAGGTCTTGTCAATTTACTCATAATCCCATTCTATATGTCGCTTTGCGCCTAGCAATCTCTGCTTTGGCAGCATTAAATCTCTTATCAAGTTCTGCCTTGGCCTTGAGTGTTGACAGGCATGCCGATTTCTGAACTTCAAGCATTATGGCTTCCAGCATCTCATCCGTCGGTTCCTCTGCTGAATTCAATCTGTATGACCTAAGTTCTTCTTTTGACATTGCAACGAATCATTTTAAGTTCCAATTAATTAATCAATGCAAAGATAAGACATTTTTCAATACAGAATAACAAATCAATCAAAATAAATTGCCTTTATTACTATTACAAACACACCTAAAGGCAAGCGTACTATCAATAATCCCCAGTCCTCTCACACCGAGACAACTGGGGATTCATCATTTATGTGTGTTATTTCAAAGAGTAGTTTTCTTATCAGAAATCGATGTCAAGACCAACACCAAGCACATCATTGTCACGAGTGTAGTCAGCTGTATAAGTCAGCTTTTCTGACACCTGCTCCGAAGTCTTCTTGTGCTTGTAGAAGGTATGGAAATAAGCTACGGAGAGTGACATCTTGCTTGTCAGGTTCACTTTCGCACCGAAACCGACAGAGTTTGAACTTACCACGAACGACTTGTCGTCCATTGAGGCATCTGACAGACCATAGTTTGTGCTCTGCCATCCTGCACTCACGGTGAGCATCTTGTTCACATCATACTCAGCACCGGCATTATACTCCAGCGTACCGCGTTTGAGATTCTTGTGACGGTCTACACGCTCCTTCGTTCCGTCAGCCTTGATCCAATTGTAGCCAGAGGTTGCCTCCTTGTCGTCAAACCAGTGGAAGCCCACATTGATGCGGAGAGCATCGATAGGACTATAGCCCACTCCGAGGGTGAGCAATGCAGGAATGTCACCGGCATCCTTATGGTTCTGCTCTGGGTCATACTCAGCAATAAGCTCGTTGATGTTTTCCTTTGCCTGCTGGATTGCCGGACTGATGCCCTGGAGCACCTGTACCGGGACACCGGCGGCAGCAAGGTTCTCACCGATAGCGTTCAGCTTCTTCACAGGAGTGATGACGGTACCCTGATTTACAAGACACAGATGAGTCTTGAACTCATACTTTGCAGAGAAGTTCCAACGGCCGGTCTTGTAGTCAATACCGATGATTGGAGTGAAGCCATAACCCGTCTGGTCGGTGTTCAGCTCAATGTCAGAGCTCTCCGGATCGTTTCTGTCCACCATAGTAGAGAGCGGCAGTTTGGCTCCGTTGTTACCCACGAAAGCGATGTTCTTCACATATCCGTAGTAGTTACATGTGGCGTAGACTCCTCTCACACCTCCGAATACAGACAGGTGGTCGTTGATTCTGTAGGCAGCGCCGACAGAAAGTCCATAGTAATACTGACGACCGCGCATGAAGCTGTCGTAGGTATATCCATATCCTCCCATCGTTCCCGTTGCAGGGTTGGCGATATTAGGATTTACCGGCAATATGCCGTTAAGGTATGGAGCGAGGGAGTTGCCGAGGAAACCGATGTTTGCCACAACCTTCTCGAAAGAACCGAGTCCGTTGTCGAACTTACATTTTCCACCTCCTCCGGCAAGGGCGAAGTTGGCCTGGAACGACCATCTGTTCTTGTTGTATGCATACTGGAACGAAGGAATTACAGGGGCAAAAGCCTTACCCTCGAATTTCCTTGGCGTAGTAGGATTCTTTACGTTGTAGTTGAAGAGAGCGTAGTCGTTCTCGATAGTACGTGTCTGCCATGCAGTCTGCAGATTGATGCTGAGGTGATGGCCGTCTTTCATAAATGCCACACCGGCAGGGTTGAAATACACTCCATCAATGCCGATAGATGCCTCACGGCTCATCATACGGTTGAAAGCGATGTTCTGGTTGGTGTTAGTGAGCAGACCGCCAGCAGTGGCGGTTACTGCGGATGCCGACAACAGGGCTGCCAAGCAAACATTTTTTAAATTAATCATCTTTACCTAAAATACTTTTTAAAACAAATTGGTTGCAAAGGTATCTTATTTGTTCTTTATTTCCGTATAAATAGTTATTTGTTTAACATTGCTTAACCACAAAACACCCGCATTTTGCGCAAAACAAAAGGTTTGTGCAATAATTAATGCACAAACCTTTCATATTTATCCCCAAATGTATATGTTACCTCCATTTGCCTATTCCTCGTCGTCTCTCTTCAGAGCCGGCTTCTTCAGTTCAGGATAGCTCACTCTCGTATGATAAATGGACTTGAGCCTTTCTATCAACACCTGCTTGGCCATCGCGATGTCGTGGAATGTGATCGGGCAATACTCAAAGTATCCTTCCTTCAGTTGTCCGTCCACGATCTTGTTCACGATATTGCTGATGCTGAATTCCGTATATTCCGGAAGCGAGCGTGCGGCAGCCTCAACGCTGTCTGCCATCATCAGGATAGCCTGTTCGCGGGTGAACGGATTAGGGCCTGGATAGGTGAAGAGCGAATCGTCGATAGGCTCATCCGGATGCTCGTTGCGATACGACACATAGAAATACTTCGTCATTCCCGCACCATGGTGAGTGCTGATGAAGTCCTTTATCACTCCCGGCAGATTATGCTTCTCAGCCAGTTTCAGTCCGTCTGTCACATGGTTTATCACGATATGTGCGGCATCAATCCTCGACATGTTGTCGAGAGGGTTCACGCCATTCTGGTTCTCAGTGAAGAATGCCGGATTCTGCATCTTGCCGATGTCATGATACAAGGCTCCTGTACGCACCAGCTGCGCCTTTGCGCCGATCTTCTCGGCGATGGCAGAGGCAAGGTTGCTCACCATTATAGAATGTTGGAACGTTCCCGGCGCCACCTCGCTCAAGCGGCGCAGCAGGTCCTTGCTGGTATTCGACAGCTCGATGAGCGTAACGTTGGATATGAATCCGAACGTCTTCTCGATGATGAGCATGAGAGGATACACGAAGAGCAGCATTATACCGTTTATCACGAAATACTTATACATGCTGTTGTCCACGGTAGTGAACGTATTGTCTGTCATCAGCTGCAGGGCGAAATAGATGGCGCAGCTCGCCAACGTCACGAAGAGTGCCGTCTTGAAGAGCTGCCCTCGCTGCGATAGTTCCCTCAGCGAGTATATCGCCACGAGTCCCGCCACGAGCTGCACGATGATGAACTCATACTGATATTTCACTGCCGCCGCACACAACATCACCATCACGATGTGTGTAAGGAATGCCGTACGCGAGTCCATGAACACACGGATGAATATGGGCGCCATGGCAAAAGGCAGTATGTAGACGCTGAACACATTGTGTTCTATCATCAGCGACACGAGGATTGGAAAGACGGTGATCATCGCATAGAGCATGGCTATGCTGCGCGGCTTGCTGAAATAGTCGCGGCGGAACATGCCGAGATACATGGTGAAGAGGATTATGAAGAGCGAAACGAATATCACCTGTCCGGCAATGGTAGAAGGCACGGCGGTTGTGCTGGCGCTACGGCGCTGGGTCTCCTTTTCAAATGAACTGAGCACACGGAAGGTGTAGTCGTCAACGATTTCTCCCCTGTCCACGATTTTCTGTCCGGCAAGCACCATACCGCTTGCCAGCGGTATCTGCCCGAGCAGGTCGTTCTTCTCTGCCTCGCTCCTCTCCTTGTCGTATATCAGGTTCGGCTCTATGTATTCGTTGAGATTGCAACGCTGCAGCTGCGCACGGTAGGGTGCGAGTCTCTCGTCAAGGTATATCTGCTCATAGGCGGTCATTGTTGACAACACCCTGGATATGCGCACGCTGTAAGCAGTCTTGCCGTCAATGACCCTTATCATCTTGGTGGTGTCCTGGGCTATCGACGAGAATTCCGTCGCCCCCATGATTCCCGACTTGTACAGCTGGTGCAGCTTGTCTGCCACGATGTTGGTGTAGGTAGCCGGCATACCAGGCAGTCCGCCGGTGAAGTCTTCGAAGAAGCGCGTCATCTGGGCGCTCTCCATATTGTCCTTAAAGTTGAAGTAAGGTTCGAAGTTGCGCAGCAAGCTGTCGCGCTCCTGCTTTATCACCTCGTCGGTCTTGTATATCGGGAAGTCGAACTTGGCAATCAGCGAACTATACATCCACGGTTTTCCCACGTCGTAGCGGAACTGCGGTCCGCTGTTGCGCGGAATAAACAATACGATGATGACCACGGAAATCAGGACCAGCGCCATACGGCTGAGGACCTTTTTCCATTGGTTGCGTTCAGACATGTCGTACTTATTCATATTCTCATTCTTTTATAAGTCCGGCGCAACGACAAACCAGTGTAGCTGGCGCCAGCATTAATTACAGTGTATTATCTCGGTTTTAGCCTCCGAAAAGTACCTATTATATATATAAGGCACGTTTCAACTGCGAAAATACAAAAAATAATACAACAATTGATAAAAAAGTTGTATTTTTGCACGGTTTAGCATATATCTCTTGCCCAAATGTGGCATTACGAGGTAATAAAATCAATAAATTCACATATACACATAGCAATGTCAGAAAGAAAAGTTAGGGTGCGTTTCGCACCAAGTCCCACGGGCGCCTTACACATCGGCGGCGTGCGCACAGCATTATACAACTATCTCTTCGCCAAGCAGCACGGCGGCGATCTCGTGTTCCGTATCGAGGATACCGACTCCAATCGTTTCGTACCCGGTGCTGAAGAATACATCATCGAATCGTTCAAGTGGCTCGGCATCAAGTTCGACGAGGGAGTGAGCTTCGGCGGAAACTATGGTCCTTACCGTCAGAGCGAGCGCCGCGACATCTACAAGAAGTATGTAGACCAGCTGCTCGATGCCGGCAAGGCATACATCGCCTTCGACACTCCTGAGGAGCTCGACGCCAAACGTGCAGAGATAAAGAACTTCCAGTATGATGCCCACACCCGCATGCAGATGCGCAACTCGCTTGCCATGCCAAAGGAGGAGGTTGAAGCCCTCATCGCCGACGGCAAGCAGTATGTAGTGCGTTTCCTCATCCAGCCGGGAGAGGAGATCCATGTCAACGACATGATCCGCGGCGACGTGGTGATAAAGAGCGACATCCTCGACGACAAGGTGCTCTACAAGAGTGCCGACGAGCTGCCTACCTATCATCTCGCCAACATCGTTGACGACCATCTGATGGAGATAAGCCATGTGATACGCGGTGAGGAATGGTTGCCAAGCGCCCCACTCCACGTCCTACTGTACCGTGCGTTCGGATGGGAAGACACAATGCCACGCTTCGCCCACCTGCCTCTGCTGCTGAAACCAGACGGCAAGGGAAAACTGAGCAAGCGCGATGGCGACCGCCTCGGATTCCCTGTGTTCCCGTTGGAATGGCACGACCCCAAGACCGGCGACGTGAGCAATGGTTTCCGTGAGAGCGGATATTTCCCGGAGGCAGTAATAAACTTCCTTGCCCTGCTTGGATGGAATCCAGGCACAGAGCAGGAGCTGTTCTCTCTGCAGGAACTCGTGGAGCAGTTCGACATCACAAAATGCAGCAAGGCGGGAGCACGCTTCGACTATCAGAAGGGCATCTGGTTCAACCATGAATATATCCTGCGCAAGAACAACGAAGAGATTGCAGAACTCTTCGCCCCGATCGTTGCCGGCAACGGCGTGGACGAGTCGATGGAGCGCATCACCAAGGTGGTGTCGATGATGAAAGACCGCGTAAGCTTCGTAAAGGAACTGTGGCCTCTCTGCTCATTCTTCTTCATCGCTCCTACGGAATACGACGAGAAGACTGTCCGCAAACGCTGGAAGTCTGACTCTGCCGTGGTAATGGGCGAACTTGCCGACGTGATAGAAGGCATCGACGACTTCTCTCTCGAAAACCAGGAGAAAGTGGTTCTCGCATGGGTGGAGAGCAAGGGTTACAAGCTCGGCGACGTGATGAATGCGTTCCGTCTGGCTCTCGTCGGCATCGGCAAGGGTCCCGGCATGTTCGACATCACTGCCTTCCTCGGCAAGGAGGAGACACTGAAGAGACTCAGAAAAGCCATTGAAGTGCTGAAATAACAAACCGCGCCATATACGCCCACACGCTCTCCCTTCCACCGGGGGGAGAGCGGCAAGGGCAACAGAGAAACTGGAATAAAGAACTAAAAGCAACAAAGAAGCAGGCGTGTACAACATCATTATATATATATACCTTCTTGGTGTGGCGATAGCCAGCCGTTGGAACAGCAAGATACGCAAGATGTGGCGAGGGGAAAGAGAAACTTTCGACATACTGAGGCAGAAGACAGACCCGAATGCGAAATACCTGTGGTTCCATGCAGCATCGCTCGGAGAGTTTGAGCAGGGACGCCCCATAATGGAGCGTCTGCGCAAGAGCCATCCCGAATACAAGATTCTCCTCACATTCTTCTCCCCTTCTGGATACGAAGTGAGGAAGAACTACGAGGGGGCCGACATCGTCTGCTACCTGCCGCTCGACACTCCGCTCAACGTCAGACGCTTCTTCAAGATAATACACCCGGAGATGGCGTTCTTCATCAAGTATGAGTTCTGGTGGAACTACATGACATACATGAAGAAACACGACATCCCCGTATACAGCGTGAGCAGCATCTTCCGCCCGCAGCAGGTGTTCTTCCGCTGGTATGGCAACAGCTATCGCCGCGTGCTGAACTGCATCACCCGGTTCTTCGTGCAGAACGAGAAGAGCCGCGAGCTGCTCGCCACACTCGGCATAACGAATGTGGAGATTACAGGCGACACGCGCTTCGACCGCGTGCTGGAGATAAAGCAGAGCGCAAGCGAGAAGCAGATGCCTATCGTGGATGCCTTCGCCAAGGGCTATAAGGTGTTCGTTGCCGGAAGCAGCTGGCCGCCAGACGAGGATATCTTCATCCGCTATTTCAACGATCACAAGGACTGGCGCATCGTCATCGCCCCTCATGTGATAGGCGAAGACCATCTGCAGCAGATACTCTCGAAGCTCAACCGCACCGCCGTGCGCTACACCCAAACCACTCCCGAAAAGGCAGCCAAGGCTGACTGCCTGATAATTGACTGCTTCGGACTCCTGTCGAGCATATACTCTTGTGCCAAGGTCACCTATGTGGGTGGCGGATTCGGAGTGGGTATCCACAATGTGCTGGAGGCTGCCGTATGGAACGTGCCGGTGATATTCGGCCCCAACAACAAGCGTTTCCAGGAGGCTCAGGAACTGCTCGCCACACAGGGCGGAATGGAGATAAACAGCTACGAGGACTTTGAGAGAATCATGGACCGCTTCGACTCTGACGCCGAATATCTCAGCATTTCGTCTGACTTGGCAGGTGCCTACGTAAAGACGAAAGCCGGTGCCGCCGACAAGGTTATCAAGGGTGTGGGACTATAATGGAATAATCACGACCGGCTTCCTGTCAGCAGGACAACAAGCGATATGACAATCCCCGACATTCTTCACAGACCGTGTGGTCTGCATAGAATGCCGGGGATTGCCGTATTTATTCATTCATGTATGCCTGGGGGGCTGACTTCTTCCAATTCGAGAGTCAGCATCATCATTTGCCCTGGAGCCTGGTTCCGGAGATTTTCTTCAGACTGTTGGTCGCCACATTAAATATACCTTTGATATATTTGTCGGGAGTACGCTCCTGCAGCTCTTTCATACCGTCGATACACAATGCGCGCTCGTCCACAGTCATCACCGATCCCTTCTGCTTGCAGAGGTCGAGGATGGAATTTGCGAGTCCGGTCAGCAGGTTGGTGTTGTCGATATTGTCTCTCAGATTATTGAGATAAGCGGCACGAAGGTTGCCGAACTGCTGGATGGGATCGGTGTTGCTTCCCACGAGAGGTTTGGAAGCAGACTGCTGCATTCCCTTTACATTGCCGTCGGCTCCTATTTTCATGACGTTTCCCTCACCATCGTCAATAGTCATCGAACCATCTTTCTCTATCACTATCCGCTGCCTATTCGACTTGAGGATGGTCTTGCCTTCTTTCGTCTCTATAGTATCGGTACCGTCAACGATTTTCCCGCCAAAAGCCTTTGCCAGTTTTCCCAAGTCGCCCAGACCTGACAATACCGAGAGATCGCCGAGGTCGAACGAGTCATCATCGTCGTCGTCAATGCTGTCAAGCCTGTCGGAGAGGTCTTCAAGATTCTTCAGCACTCCGTCGAGGTTCTGTCCGGAACGTTTCTGCTTGGCTGACATCTTCTTGGGGTTCATACTGTAAAGCTTATACACCTTGCCTTCGATGTTCTTCCCGCGTTTCTGCCATTCCAGTCCGTAGACATAGCGATAGAGAGAGTCGGCGGTATCATCAACACACATCGTGAGATAGTTACGCCCCCACTTGCAATAGGGCCAGCCCAGATGCATTAGTTTTTCCAGATGGTCGCCATAGGCAATCAGCCTGTTCGACTTCACCGCATCTGTCTCTTTCTTCACGAACACGTCGTATGCCGCCGACATATCCTGATAGAAAGCCTTCTTCAGCGGTTCCAGATTCTTCTCCTGCTTCTTGGGCAGCGAGAATTCGTATATCTTGGCGTATGCCTTGGTGTTTCCTTTGTCGACGGTAGAAGACTTTATTCCGTTTTTCTCCACTGCCGTGCCAAAGGCATCAATCGCCTTGCTCACATGTTCCTGCGCCGAAGCGCCTAAGGGCAGCATCACGATGGATGCGAGTGCCACGATGTCAAATAGTCTTTTCATTGTTATATTCCTTTCCGTTTTATTCAATACACGTCTTCTTCGTCACACACGGCTGCTATCTGCGCAGAGTTCAATAAACTGGCAGCCTTGACGAGATTCAGCATATATTGTTGTTCACATTCCACTTTCATCAATTCTATGTCGGCAAGCTGCTTCGCCACCACATTCACGGAGTCTGTCACCGACATCGCCTCTGCATCGGCAAGCAACACCTCTGGTGGTGCGGGCTTGTAGCGGTATTTTCTCATCACCCGCCTTTTTGCCGGCATTTCGTCTGCCTGTCTCTCCTTGCCGGAGATGGTATCGGGCTTGGCGATGGCACTGTCGGTGGGTTGTGCCTGTGCCACCAAGCGTTTGGAAGTCTGCATGACAGGAGTTTCATCCGTTCCGCCGGGCACAAAATGATAGGCTGCCACAAATATCACAGCTACTGCTGCAGCAATGCCTGCTATCCAACGGAGGCTCCAGACCGGAGCGGTATGGCGGACAGGCTTGCCTGATGGTTCGCCGGTCATCCCGTTGTCGAAATATGCGAACATCTCCCGATATGGGTCCAGTTCGGCAGGCAGGTGCTCAGTCTGGCGGAAGAAATCTCCCAATGCCTTTTCCTCATCCAGAGTGGTGGTGCCGCTCATGAACTTGTCGATCAATATTTTCAAATCCTCCTGCTTCATTTTCTTCGTTTTATCTCGTCAAACAATTTCTTTCTCGCCCTCGCCAGCATCGTGGGCACGGAGACGGCACTGACTCCCACTATGGCGGCAATCTCTTCGGTGGTTTTGTGTTCCACCTGTCTGAGATGCAGCACGGCGTGTTCCTTGGTAGGCAATTTGTCGAGCTGCGACTTCTGCCATCTGTCGTCTTCTGCCGTCTGTAGCAGCGAGTCGGGCTGACGATAACTGCTGTCTGGGGCGGCTGTCATATCGAGGGCTATCGTCTTGTTCCTTCGCAGCATGTCAATAGACAGATGCCTGGCTATTGTAGTGGCCATCGCCGCGGCAGACGGTTTGCCGTCTATCTTCTCTCTGATGGTCCATAGCTTGAGCATCGTGTCTTGAGCCACATCCTCAGCCGAGTCTGAATCGAGCCGGAATCCCCTCGCCAGCGTCACTATGCGCCGGCGCAGGTCTGCTGCCATGTCTTCAAACTCTTTCTGAACCATACTCATACATTTATATATATACATGACGCCGTTTCCTCCTGCCGTCACTCTATTAACGCACGATACACAGGATTATGAACATACATTAATATTGTTTAACAATCAAAACCCAACCGCTCATCAGGACGTTTACTTTATTTTTTATGACTTCTTGCTGTCTTTTGCTTTTTATAAGGCGTCTTTTGCTTGTTTTTAATTCGCAATAGCTCGC
>OGQO01000641.1_pt1 | contig 36342 bp, 36 predicted proteins | sample 1553241 | NCBI WGS metagenome assembly OGQO01 (sample SAMEA2579933, study PRJEB22360) | human gut metagenome | biome: human gut; feature: human-associated habitat; material: faeces | place: Denmark | collected 2008/2010
TACAACTATCTTTCGCCTTTGTCCGCGTCCGGCCCGCCGGCACCGCCGCTTCGGAACGTGTCCCATTTTATCTCGCCTTCATTTATCTCCACGTCAAATTCCTCGGCTTCAGGGAGTACCGCCACGGTGGCTGCCGAGGTGTGTACGCGACCCTGTGTTTCGGTGGCGGGCACACGCTGTACACGGTGTACGCCGCTCTCATATTTCAGTATGCCGTAGACACCTTCGCCTGTCACTGAAAATACAATCTCCTTGAATCCTCCCGCGGTGCCTTCGTTAAAGTTCGTAACGGCTACATTCCAGCCTTTTGACTCGCAATATTTGGTGTACATCTTGTAGAGGTCGCCGGCGAAGATTGCCGCCTCGTCACCTCCTGTACCGCCGCGTATCTCTACGATGGCGTTTTTGCCGTCCTCAGGGTCGGCGGGTATGAGCAGAAGCTTTATCTCCTCCTCCATACCCGGCATTTTGGCGGTTGCCTCGTCAAGCTCCTCTTTTGCCATGGCGCGGAGTTCATCGTCGCTCTCGCTCTCGAGCACCTCGCGGGCTTCCTTGATGTTTTCGACCAGATTGCGGTAGGCACGGGTGGCTTTGGTCAGCTTTTCCAGGTCCTTGTATTCTTTGGTGAGACGCACATATCGCTTCATGTCGGATATCACTGACGGGTCGGTGATGAGGGTGCTTACTTCCTCGAAGCGCGCCTCTATGCCGTCAAGTCGTGATAAGAGATTGTTTTCTGCCATTATATTTCGTATTTTTCGCGAAGTTACGAAAAAAATAGTACCTTTGCAAGGGTAGTATTTCTTTGGCTTAGCCTTAATGTATTCAAAATGTTACGTAACATCTGGATAAAAAGAATTGAGGACGCGCCCGGCGTTGACATGAGTGGTATATGACAATGTTACGATCTTAAGGTTCAAGGGGCGTAAATCCCCGAAAGGGGATTCATCCCGTTAACCGCGGGTAATGCCGAAGGCATACCCGTGGCACAAGCTCCTCTCTCCGTGGTTCAACCCGGAGCGGGTTGCATAATGTGGTAGAACCCGTGACATTGCGGTATATGACTCTGCAGCGTTATAGTTGCTGCACGGGCTGCACAGGGTATTGACTAAACAGCATGGTGACCGCCTTGTCTATTTCCTCCATGTCACGGTAGTTGCCGTCGATATCGAGGATTGATGACACGGATGAGGTGTAGAGTGGCGTTTTCTCTTTGATATTCACAACGTCTATGGTCAGCACCCCCTGTTGATATATACCGGCAATTACCCCTGAGTCAATATAATAGTCGGTCAGGTAATAATCCTGCGGGATGATGTAGCATGGGTAGGTGCATGAAAGATACGGGCCGTCGACTATTTCGTGACCCGCCGGCGACAATGGCGTGTCGTCATGTACCGTGACAGCGAAATTTATCAGCAGGGGAGAATTTGCCGACTCCTTGTAGCCGCGTTCAAGCATCTGTGAGCGTATCGCCGCCACGATGCACTCAAATGTGGCGTGGTCCATGCGGGGCGGCAACGAACCCATTTTCAAGTCTACGATATGAAAGGTTTTATGATTTTCGATGGCTACGTTATCATAAACTTTACTGTTTACCAGAGAATATGAATTGCAACCGGTCAGCAATGCAATCAGTGCAGCTAATATGTAATAATGTATTCTCATAGTGTCATAGGCTTTTATGTATAATTATAACAATCCCCCCGCGATATTGTTAACCCTATAACCTTTCTCGCACGAGAGTAGCCGCTGGCACTGTGAGGTGATACTCTATTTGGCTATCAGAAACTCGTCCATGTAGCTGGTGTAAAGATTGCCGAAATACCCGTCGTTATATATCATAACGTGGCTTCCGACCGTATTGAGAAAAAGCCTGTTATAGAGGTCGTGCATCGACATCTCCGGGTGCGCCGTCAGGTTCTCTATAAGTGTGGATGTAAAGCGATTACTCATCCATACGCCGAGATTGGCATTGAATAAGTCGGCTTTCGATGTTTCATCGGGAGCGGCGGCTGTGAAAAATATCATGCCCGGAATCCCGATACATTCTTCAATCACACTTCCCGAATAACATGATTCGGTAAATACTGCGGTTTTCCTCACCCCTCTGCCTGTCTGCAGCGACTCCAATGCGTCACAGAGCATTTCTCCGGAAATACCCCTGTTAAACACATCCCAGCTTAATGCTCCGGGACACCCGTGACCGCTCCAGAATATAAGGAGGTTTGTGCCTGTGTCCGTGTCGACCGTTACAGGTGTGCGCGACGTGGGTTTCCCGGCGATAATATTGCAGATATCCTCAGGATAGAGGTCCGACATCTTGTAATCTATCCGGATGTTGTCGTGGAGATTCTTGCCTCCGGGACTCACAGTCACCAATCCTGGCGATGGATTCAGGCTGTTATAGGCTATGTCATCTTCCATTATCAGGATAATCATGTCGTCGGAATAGCCCTTCTCCTTTAACAGCGAATACATAGCCAGTACATCTGCCTGATGCCTGTAGTTTGACCATCCTGACGAGCTTGCTATAAGCACCGCCTTATTGGCTGTGAGAGGTGCATACGAAATATTGTCGTCCCCCTGACCAAAATTTTGCATTTGAGTGGCTTTCCAGTTCCATCCGGCAAGCGTGGCGTCAGTGCGGTTGCCCCCGTCGGCAGTATTGTAGTCGAGAATGATGTAATGACCGTCATAAACCTTATAATTATAATAAATTGAGGCTAAGACATTTGTATAGACCTTGCTGTCAAAGTCAAGCCATCCCGAAGCGCCCCGCACGTATGGGCTGCTTCCTTTTGAGATTGCTGTCACCACGTTTCTCATGTCTTCCCCCATCCAGGAACCCATGTTGAAATCCCTCCCGTCCACTATGGCGCGTAGCGCGTCTTTGGTCGAGACCCCGGGATGAATGTTTTCATACCATGCCGCGTAGACCATAAGCATTCCGGCATCGTATATCTGTGCGGCTCCCACAGTAGGATCTGTCCCGAAAAAGGTCCTGAACGACACGTCAAATCCTGTTTCCGGATCTGCACCGAAACATACTCCTTCGATTCCCTCCGCTTTTTCCCCTAATATTTCCAACACATCGGTTCCGTATCCTATGTCAGAAAAGAGGAGTCGGGGAGCGGTGTGTGCCGCTGAGTTGAACAAGTCGATAATAACGCCGATGTCGCCTACATTGCCGGGTGTACACACTACATAATCAGCTCCGCTTTCCATGGCTGATACCACGGTTTCCGGTAGGGATGCATCTTCATAGGTGTAGATTCCTTTTATTTCAAGATTTAACTCTTTTGCCTGAAATCCAAACCAATCGATGAAGGTTTTGCCATACATGTCTGAAGAATTGGCGAGAAGAGCCACAGATTCCCCGCCGTAGTTCACGACCTTGCTCAGAAGCACTTCACATTGTGTGATATCCGTCTCCGTAAGACTCCACAGATTTCCCGTCGATGCAAAGGCACGTATTAGTTCCTCGGTCGTGGCGACTGTCAGGAAAGTAACGCCTTTGTTGCAAAGATGAGTGGCAAGAGTACTCGCATTTTCAGAGTAAAGACCTCCGATTACGGCATACAGGTCATCCCGTTCCCTTAATTGAGCGGAGAGTGTCTCAAGGTCATTTTCAGTTTCGTCATACCACTCGAAATTCAGTTTTACCGATACAGGCTCGTTGGAGAAGGCAACTTCCGTGTTATGGGAAAGAAGAGTGAATATCTTTTTCCAATGCTCGTCCAGACCGTTTCCCATCGGAAGCACTACTGCAATATTCTTTTCAATGCAGTTTTTCGGTTCCACGTTATTGTCTGTCTTATTGTCGGAACACGACATGACGCATAAGGTACAGATAAATATAAAAATCAACGCAAATGAATTTTTCATAAGTTTTCCTCTTCTGCTTTTTCGGCAATATGACGCATTTTCCCGACAATATCTGTATACTTGATATAATTGGGCGAAAGAAGCCAGTCGGTGTATCCTCCTTTTAGCCCGAATGTTTGTGAAGCCGGAAGTTCTCCGGTGTTTAACCATGTGTCAAGATAGTTATACAATATAAGATCTATCCGTTTTATTACACTTCCACAGATGTTTTTGGATAGGCTTGACTGGTCTATGTCCATCCCTGCTGTCAATAAAGTCGTGGATTGCTCCCGAGTGAATCTATAAATGCCCTGATTGCTTCCTCCGGCTACCGGAAAAATGAAATCATAGATTGTTGCCCAATCCTTCATATTACGGTAGGCTTCTGGGGCGGAAATATACCCTGACCAGTCATCCGCCAGATATTCCAACGTGACATCTCCTCCCTGCATCACTGCCTTATATCCGTCGATAAAGCCATCTTTGGCAGGGGTGATTACATCGTCGCCTTCATGGGCAAGAACTATAAGCGCATCCTTTGATGAACCGGATGTATGACGTTCTGCTATATATGTGGCGGCAGTACATCCGGCGAGATATGACGCTCCGTACATCGATATCCGGAATGTAGTTATCGGAAGTCCCGTTTCGTTATCGCTTTCAAAAAGGAGCATACGTTTGTTATGCGTCAGTCTATTACGTCTCATACAGATATTCACCATCGGTTCATAGTCGCTGCTGGCAACCACAAACAATGCCGGTATCTCGCTTTCTGCAAGTGAAAGCCAGTCGGTCAGTAATCTTTCGGCTTCCTCTATCGAATTTGGGGAATATTGATATATGTCGGCCTTTTCGTAATTGTTCTTTTTGAAATTCTGCACGCCAGTCAGTATGCAGTCGTTGTAGCCTTGGTCGCCAAGCCCCCCGGGTGCATACATCACTATTATTTGTGGAGTAGGGGAATCCGGTGCGTCGATTCCGTCTTTTCCCGATGAGCAACCGGCGGTCGGGCACATTACAATCCAGCTGCATGCCATACATAATATGAATCCTAAAATTTTCCTTGGTCGTTTCATCTGATAAATGTAGTCAAAAAGAGTCTGACCTGATTCTTGTTACAGGACAGACTCTTTTGTCATGATATCTTTAATCAAGTTTATTCCGCATCCTGCACTACTCTTACCGGACAAAAATGCCCCCAGTGATAATTGTTTGAATCATAGACCGAGAAGCCTCCGGAAATCGGCTGTATTTTACACAGATGCAATGTGTTAGTAAACAATACCGCTTCAGTGCCGTCACCGGTTTGATGCCATTTCCCTTTGCTGTCACGAAGGAAATAGCCGGTTTTTGTCTCAAATCCCGTGACAGCTCCAGGAGCGAGAAGCGTCCCGATCATAGTGTATCCGTTGGCAGTGATTGTATTGCCAATTGAATTGTAGTCGTCATCACCTGCCACTCTCCATCCGGCAGGAGCAAGATTGGGATTGCTGGCATCGTCCCAATGATAGCAGTAAAATGATGAATATGGTTCCCACCAGTGCTGTTGTGATATTTTTTCTCCTGTCCGTAACAGGTCGCTGCTGTAATTTTGCCGGGTCCATATCCTGTTGAAAATCTTGACTACCGGATAGTCATTAGGAGAAGTGTATAGCACCCCTTTCATATAATAGTCCTTGACGCTTCCGCGGAAAACGTCTTCCGACGCTGCATCCTGTGTAAGGCTGATGTTTTTACCTCTGATATATACTTTTTTAGTCTGTCCGTATGATGCGTCAGTCAATTCCAGTACTGCGAGACGGCCCTTCGCCCAACATACTTTAGCGGGTTTATGGTTGGAATCTCCCAAAAATATACCCATATTGTATTTGGTCCTGTTGTTCAACACCGGATAAATCACCTTTACCCTGGAATTACGGTCAAGAATAGGGATGAACTCTTCACAGATTCTTGCAACCCACTGTGAACCGTTATAGATATCTTTAATCAGCGTCGAGCCGGTAAAGTCTGGTATTTTGTCGAGGGATACGGTTGCACCGCTTACATAATTCATGCCGACTCCGGTATAGTCATTTTCAATCTCGGTGCCAAGTATGTAATCTTTTATCATCTGTTGCCTTTTGACTCCATTGGGCAACTCTGTGTCTATCAGCTCCCACAGAGGTATGAGCCCGTCTTCGAGAAGCCCTACGATTGTCTGATTCTTTTCATTTGCCAGAGTATTCACCCATGCTTTTATGGTATTGTCATTGTCACCGCCGTTCATGGTTATATCCATGGCTTTCTTTGCATCTCCTCCTTGAACGAATAGAGTCGTTTTGCAATGTGACGAGTTTGCCTTGTAGGACTGCTTGAGGCTATCCGATACTTCTGCTTTTACTTTTACAAAGGAGTTTTTGTAAGAGGAGTTAGCGAAAGCCTCCAGTTCATATTCTCCTTCGATTTTGGATACATCGATGGATGTAACATATTTGAGTCTTCCTCCTACGCGGGCACGGGTTATGAGGTGTGTACCGTAGGCTTTCACCAGTTTTTTGATGCCTTCGGTTGTTGACGGATAGTCGGTAGGTACTTTTTTCGGCGTCCTTGAATATCCAGTCCGTTAAGGTCCTTATATGCTTTGTCTGTCATAAGGTTGGCTATTATGTTGGCTGCCCCAGTCTCAAGGGTGAGCACCTGCTGGGCGACATCTACATAGCTTATCGCATATTCCGTTTCGTTGGATTTATAGCTGCTCATATTGAACGAGGCTCCAACTTCTCCCTTAAATCCGCAGTATGATACGCCGAGATTTATGCTGCTTGAAAGTTTGTTGGATAGTTCCGATGCGGTTGTTCCGGTATATGTGTCGCTTTCAAAGGTGACAAGTACACCGGAGGTTGACAATATACTGTCTTCATTCACATAGTTATAATCAATTATCGGATTTTGTGCTACTGAATTGGCATCGGCATATTGTCCGAGCGTGTTGTAGCCGTAACCGATTCCAAGACGCCTGGCTCCCTCGACCATTTGTGATATCTCGTTTTCAGGATTATCGGAAACGGATTTCTGAATCAGGGTGAGTTCTTTTATTACCTCATCAGTCTTTGTATCGACTATGTAAAGGATATTCTCTCTTCGCTGTTCGGTGCCGTTGTCATAGACATAGACGGTGGCTTCGGTGTTGCCTGTCCCGTGGTCGGGAACTACATAGCATATCTGGTTTCCTTTGATATAATCGAATTGTATGTTCCATGCTCCGTTTGCCTCGATTTTCAATGGAAAGCTGTAGGCGTAATTTTCCAGGGCTTCCGGGTTGACAGTGGAAGGGATTGAATAGTCTATCTCTGTCGGTACGGGACTTTCGTCGGTACATCCTGCCAGGGTAAGTGATGTAAAAATGCCGAGTACGGCTAATGTGTTCGGTGTCGGCATCATTTGTAAAAATAATGTTTGGATTTTCATATAATGTATCGGTTTATCTGATGTCTTTTGTGTGAAAGATTAGTGTCATCTCTTGTGAAGAGTGTTTGTTGATGGTTAACTTGAAAATTTATAGGCTTATAGGCTATACCGATTCTGCTATTTGCTAAACGAATCGACAGATTTAGTCCATCATAAGGATAGTAAAATTGAAATTTAACGCTGATTTTGTGATATTTCTAAAAAAAATCTATATCTTTGCGCTTGCTAAGTATCTCTTCACAAGAGATTTGGATGTTTGCTAAACAAAAATTACCCCCGCACCCCTATAACCCCATAACCTCATAACCTTCTGCTTTCGGTTTATCCGAAAGCAGAATAATAAAAATTGTGAAAAGATTTGTGGGTATAGGATTAGAGTTGTAAATTTGACGGTGCTTAAATTTTGCAGACCTTAACTAAAACTGACAATTCGAGTCATCGACATTGAAAATATGAAAGATATAACAGATCTGTTTCAGGAACTTCTTCATAATAACCGGAGTGTGGATATAGCTGAAGCGGAGTTTAAAAAACTGATTCATGAGGATGCGGAACTGCATGAGCAGTACCGTGACTGGTGTGATGCAGTAGGCAGTTCGGAGAAAATGGGATTTCTTGACTATTGTGATGAATACCTTGAATCACAGGATTCGATTTACGATACCTTGAATGATTATGACGAATAATCGTGACCTCCGATTGCGACTTCCCGCAGAGTGGGAGAGGCAAGACGGCATATTGATTGCTTGGCCGCATGAAAATACCGACTGGTCATATATGCTCGATGAAGTCACGGAGTGTTTCACCGCGATAGCGAAGGCGATTGCCGCTGAAGAAAAACTTCTTGTGGTTGCGCCCGACGTGGAGATTCCGCGGGCGTGTCTGTCGGCTGCCGGGGTGAATATGGCTAATGTCATTCTGGTGACGGTCCCTACAAATGACACCTGGGCGCGTGATTTCGGTCCGGTCTCGCTGTTGCGTGACAATCGCGTTGCATTCTGCGACTTCAAGTTTAACGCGTGGGGATTGAAGTTTGCCGCCGACAAGGATAATCTCATCACCCGCAATCTATATCAGAAAGGCGCTCTTCGCGGTGAATACCTGAACTGTCTGGGATTTGTGCTCGAAGGCGGCTCGATTGAAAGCGACGGGTGCGGCACACTGCTCACCACGAGCGAATGTCTGCTGTCGCCTAACCGCAACGGGGAGATGTCGCGTGATGAAATAGGTCGTTATCTCGCCGACCGGTTTAATCTTGACAAGGTGCTCTGGCTTGACCACGGCTATCTTGCCGGTGATGACACCGACAGCCATATCGACACCCTCGCGCGTCTTGCGCCCGATGACACTATAATATATGTAGGCTGCGATGACCCTGCCGACGAGCATTACGAAAGCCTGCAGGCGATGAAGCGTCAGCTTGCCGGGATGACCACAAAGGAAGGAACACCATTTAACCTTATCGAGCTTCCGCTTCCCGATGCGGTCTATGATGAGGATGGCATGAGGTTGCCTGCAACCTACGCCAATTTCCTTATACTTAATGAATCGGTGTTGATGCCCTCTTACGGGCAACCGAAAAAAGACTTGCTCGCCTCGCAGATATTGAAAATCGCTTTCCCCGGTCGGGAAATCAGGATGATTGACTGCCGGGCGTTGATAAAACAACACGGCTCGTTGCATTGTGTGACCATGCAGCTGCCGGAAAATACATTGCCGATATGAAAAAAAATATAAAAGTAGGAATCATACAGCAGGCTAACAATGCCTCGCCTGAAGATAACCGCCGCCGTCTCGGTGAAAAGATAAGGAAGCTCGCCGCCTCAGGTGCAGAGCTGATTGTGAATCAGGAATTGCATGACACGCTCTATTTTTGTCAGACCGAGTCGACCGATCTATGCGACTATGCGGTGAAGATACCTTCCGCTACGACCGATTTTTATGCCGCTCTTGCGCGCGAGACCGCGACTGTGATCGTGGTGTCGCTTTATGAGCGTCGTGCGCCGGGGCTCTACCACAATACTGCGGTCGTGTTTGAAAAAGATGGCACTATTGCCGGCAAATACCGCAAAATGCACATCCCTGATGATCCAGCTTATTACGAGAAGTTTTATTTCACCCCCGGCGATATGGGATTTCAGCCGATTGACACATCGGTAGGTCGGCTCGGGGTGCTTGTTTGCTGGGACCAGTGGTATCCCGAGGCTGCGCGCCTGATGGCGTTGCGTGGCGCGGAACTGTTGATTTATCCTACCGCGATAGGGTGGGAGAGCAGCGACACTCCCGAGGAGCAGGCGCGACAGCTTGACGCGTGGGTCACAGTGCAGCGCGGTCATGCCGTGGCAAACGGACTCCCCGTCGTGTCGGTAAATCGCGTAGGGCATGAGCCTGACCCATCGGGAATGACCAATGGCATCAGTTTCTGGGGTAACAGTTTTGTTGCCGGACCGCAGGGCGAGTTCCTTTTCCGTGCTCCCTCCGACCGCGAAACCGAGGCTATCATTGATGTCGACCTTGCGCGCTCTGAAAATGTGAGACGCTGGTGGCCCTTCCTCCGCGACCGCCGCATTGACGCTTACGACGGACTCACATCCCGCTATCTCGACTAAAATTTGCTTTTGCTATGTCACTCTGGATTATCTGGCTTATCGCCACTGCGGTGCTTCTCGTGATAGAGCTCCTTACCGGACTAGTCGCCACATTTTGTGTCGCTGTCGGCTGTCTTATCGCATTTTGCTTTGCTCTTGCCGGGTTCGGTATCGAGACACAGCTTGGCGCGATGGTGGTCGGCGTGATTCTCGCGTTTATTTTCCTTGTACCCTTTATCAACCGCATCCGTAAAGGCAAAAAGCAGTCGCGCCCCGTTTACAACAGCAATATGGAGGCTCTTATCGGTAGGGAGGGATTTCTCAACCGTGAAATTCCCGCCGACGGAGGTCTGGGCAGATTGCGTATCGACGGTGACGACTGGCAGGTGCGCAGCCGCGATAAGACAGGAGGCCGGGGGGGCGCCCGGCCGGGACGGGGAGCCTGTCGCTCACGGCACAAAGGTCAGGGTGACAGGTTACGACAGCATAATACTTACCGTAAAACCGGTATAATACAACAGAATAACTAACATAAGTATATTATAAGACATGGGAACTTACATTTTCTTGGGATTGCTCGTTTTAGTGGTGATAATAGTGGTGTCGGCAGGCGTGAAGATCGTGCCGCAGTCCGAGACACGCGTTGTTGAGCGCCTCGGGCGTTTCCACAGTGTGCTTGCGCCCGGTCTGAACATTATATGGCCCTTTATCGACAAGCCTAAGATGGTCTATACACGCAGGGTGGAATCTACCGTCAACGGTCAGACTATGGTGAGGATTACATCATCGACCGCGATCGACCTCCGCGAACAGGTGTATGATTTCCCGTCGCAGCAGGTGATTACGAAAGATAATGTCACCACTGAAATCAATGCGCTGCTCTATTTCCAGATAGTCGATGCCAAGAAGGCGGTGTATGAGATTGACAATCTTCCCAACGCGCTCGAGAAGCTTACGCAGACTTCGTTGCGTAACGTGATAGGTGAACTCGAACTTGACCAGACCCTCTCTTCGCGCGACACCATAAACTCGCGCCTCCAGATTATACTTGACGAGGTGACTAACAAGTGGGGAGTGAAGGTTAACCGCGTGGAGCTTCAGGATATAACCCCGCCGAAAAGTGTGCGTGAGGCGATGGAGAAGCAGATGCAGGCTGAGCGTAACCGCCGTGCCGAGATCTTGAATGCCGAGGGTCAGAAGACTTCGGTAATTCTTCTTTCCGAGGGCGAGAAGATGTCACAGATTAACCGTGCGACTGCCGTGAAGGAGGCGGAGATTCTCCGCGCTGAAGGTGAGGCGAGGGCAAAGGTGCTGACTGCTCAGGCTGAAGCCGAAGCTATCATGCGCGTTGCTGAGGCTATCAAGGCTTCGCAGACCGATCCCGCCACCTATATGCTTGCCATGAAATATATTGAGACTCTTGGCGAGATGACTTCCGGTCAGAACAACAAGACTGTCTACATCCCCTATGAAGCCTCCGGGGTACTTAGCTCCATCGGCTCCATAAAGGAGATGTTCAGCAAGCAGGCTTAGACAATCTCTTAAAGGTCGTTAAGCGTAAGGTCGCGGTAGTTGCTCATGATGTTGAGATACACCTTGATACCTATCGCCACGCCTATTACCGCTCCGGCTATCATGCCGTAGACTATATACTCGTTGGTGCCTATCTCAAAGAAGAAGGTGGTTATAAGCGGTATGCACATCGCTATCAGTATCCCCATGAATATGTGGTGACGCTTCTTGTAAAGTATCGCCTTACGTGCCACCTGCTCTACGCCCATGGTGTTGTAGTCTATTTTCCTTATCCCGGTCCACAGATATGTGTCCATTATCGCGGCTGTGAGAAAATATAGTGCGGCGCAGGTTCTTGTCGGTAGCGTAAGCCACTCTTTGTAAAATACAAAGATTACAAGTGCCATCATCATTCCTACTATGGAGAACATGCGGTACTGCTTTACGAGGCGTTGTTGTGCCGATGTGATGCGACCTGACTCGATGCGCTTGATCAGATCCGAGTTACGATTCTCAAGGCTGTCCATGCGACGGTTGAGGTTATTGAGTTGCTGTTTCATTTCTTCTAAATCCATTTTGGTTTTACGGTTAATAGTTATTGGTTGGAGTATCTGATCAGTTTCTCTTTTACGCGGTGAAGTCGTGATGCGACCGTGTTGCGGGGCATTCCGAGTATTTCGGCTATCGTCTCGTAGGGATATTCGTCGAGCCATAGCAATATGAGTGCCTTCTCTACACGGTCGAGACGGTTTATAAGCCCGTGAAGCTCGCTTATCTGCTTGTTGCGGTCAGTGTCGTCCGATGCCTGTTCCGGCAGGCTGTCGAGTGGGGTAGACTTGATTTTCCGGTTTTTGCGGAAATATGACACGCAGCTGTTAAGCGTGACACGATATACCCATGTGGTCAGTTCCGCTTCGCCGCGAAATGACTCCATGCCTCGCCACAGGTTGATGAATGTTTCCTGACGGAGGTCGTCGAAGTCTTCAACCGACTCGGCATACATGTAGCACACCTTGTTAATCAGTGAGCCGTACCGGTCGATGAGTCGCTTGTAGCGGTCGTTTATATCGTTGTCGTTAGCCATTTTGTTTTTGTTTTCTGACCCGTTAGACGCGCCTTTTCCGCAATAGTTCCCCAAAATATAAAAATTTTTTCATCTTTCCACCCCCCGCGCAACTGTCGGGACATCTGCAAAACGATGATATGCCCTCAAAGTAGGCACATCGCTTTGCGATGTAAACCTGCAATCAGTCAGTTATGTAAACGTGCCCAAGGCACGTCCCTACATCTTGGCAGTTTGCCCCACCGCCGCCAGTCACCGCGTAGCAGTAGGAGCTGCCGGAAGGCAGCCCGCCCGCTCTCCTCTGACTTTTCCGACAGGAAAAATCTCTAAATAGCCGGGGCGTTGAGCGCAGCGAAACCCCCGGACAGCAGCCTCCACCATGAATCGTTTCCCGCAGGGAATCATCTCAAGGCAAATACTGATACTTCCTGTCGATTTTGTATATCTTCCTCACTCCTTCTACGCTTTTGCCCCGAAAGGGCAAGATGCCAGTAACCGCGGGTAATGCCGGAGGCATACCCGTGGATTGGGCGTCTGCTCTACTCTAATCAACCCCGAGAGCGGGTTGCATAATCCCCTAAAGCCATGACGCAGATGATCCTTATCACACTAAAATCGACAGTGTGTAAAGTGGACTCAGCCTATAATCCCATTCCTCCCCCATATCCAAAATCGTTTATAGGTCAGTTTCATAGCTCAAAATATATAATTGCGTAATTTTTTTATGAGATTATCTGAGTGAAAAATTACCATCTCCTCTAAGTGATATGTGATACTTGTCTTTCTTATATAAATAGTATGATTCCTTGTTATACCATTTATATACCAGTTTATTAGTATGATCTAATAAAGCAAAAGCTAAAGTATTTACTTTAGAAAGATTGTCATCCATACAGAATGCTAAATTGTCGATTATAATATCATTTTCAAACCGACCTCTATATATCACACCTTGCCTTATTATCAAGAATTCATAGTCAATAGACGATAAATCTATTGGAAAATCCTTATCAAAAGAAAATAATATATCTTTTGTTAGCACTTTCTGACACTTACATTTCTCACACCAATCAGTATCATCATAGTAAACATATCCTAAATATTCATCCCTTGAGACAAATGTATTATCATTTTTATTATTGCATGAGATACAATATATCATACTTAATACAACACTTGTTAAGTATAAGTTATGATTAACAGTTCGTAGAAGTTTCATCGCTTGCCTCCTTTCCGCCAAAGACAGATAAACAAAGCAAGCGCAATGAAATACAGACTGACAGCAAGGCATTCCAATGCGATAAAGTAGGGTTGAGCATCCCAGAATCCCCGATTAGTATCGCAGATTATGTCATACCATAGATAGGCAATCTCAATTTCAGATATTGAATATGCCAATAATGCTCCAATTAAGCCAAAGGATATTACGCCTACTATTTTCTGCCACTTTTTCATATTTCAATTATCAGTAATCTTAGTATTTACAATCCATCGCTTAGTAAGATAAGAGGTAATCATCACCGGAATGATAAGGAGGGCGGTCCATACTGCACAAATGGTAATGATAAATTCATTATCTGTAATGTATTTACCCTCATCCGCAGGTATGTTTTCAGGTCGTATATTTGCTGTGACAGGATTCCAGTCGTATAAGAATATTAATAGTGGAACTATCAGCAGCAGGGCAGAAAAAATATACAGATATCCGGCAAGTTTCAGCCACGAGTTTACTTTATACACCAACCATGTCGGAATGCCCGATATTGCAAAATATAGGCATAACACAGGAAACAGCAATATCAGCACAGCCCCGTTACACGATTCAAACTCGGCTCCGTTGCATAAAAATATGACTAGCATTTGGCATAACAATATGACGCCACAAAGTAGCATCATTGCCTCAAATTTCCAGAATCGTTTATCGGTCAGTTTCATCGCCAACCTCCTTTCCGATGGCACAAAGATAACTGACTTTGCGCCCATAGGTTGCAGGAGAGAGCAAAGCAAATACACAGAATCAATATCTTATAGAGTGTTGCCATACACAAAATTACAACGAATAATCGACATTCGATGTGATAAATGTCACCTCCGCGCATGAAAATCAGCGCGGAGCGAAGATTTTTCTTAAATATCCTCACTTTTGGAACGACACATCTCCTAAGTGTCCTGCAGATTTGTCGGCAATCTCTTTGTTGAAAGTCTTTATCTCGTCAGTGATTAGCTGTTTCAGCTCTTTCTGAGGGACAATAAGTTTGTATTCGGCGACGCCGATGGGTTTTGTAAAGCCTTCAAGAGCTAGTTCCACCTCCACGTTGTCTTTCTCAGCGCACAGGATTATACCTATTGAGGGATTTTCGTCTTTTCCACGTTCAAGTCGGTCAAGCAACGAGAGATAGAGGTTCATCTTGCCAACATATTCAGGCATGAACTCGGATATTTTCAAATCGACAGCAACGAGCGATCTCAATCCGCGATGAAAGAAAAGCATGTCTACTTTGTAGTCCTTGCCGTTATAGGACAGAACGTGCTGATTGCCGATGTAGGTAAATCCCTGACCGAGTTCCAGAAGAAATTGTTTTACCTTTTCAACTAATCTCCGCTCAAGCTCCAGTTCAAGAAGCGGTTCGGTCACGCCAAGAAACCCCATGCAATAGGAATCCTTGAAAACCTCATTGGCATATACGGCATGAGCCTCCGGAAGTGCAACGGTGAAATTATTTGATACGTTGTATTCCGGCTGATGCTTGTGCATCTCCATTTTGATGGCATTTACCAATATCGCCCGGCTCCAACCTTTTTGAACTGTTTTCTCTGCGTAATAAAGAATAGAATTGTCATCATCTCCAAATTTCGTAATGAGATGATTGATATGTCCCCACGGCAAAACTACAACAGCCTGTTGGAGTTTTGGATTTGAGTTATGAAAGCGCACGAACAAGCGCTTCATATTCCATAAGTTGCTCACCGACATACCCATTTTGGGGTACATAGCTTTCAAATCAGCAGAGAGCCGCTTGACTACGCTATCTCCATGTGAGCTGTCGAGCTTGCGTTCATATAGTAGCTGACCGATCCGCCAGTGCATTTCATTAGATGTGCTGACAATAGCACGGGCGGCATTCCCTCTCGCGGTTTCAATTACTGCAACAGCTTGTTGCAATATTTCATTATATTCTGATTCGTTATGAATACGTACGACTGTCTCCATACACAAAGTTAATACTTTTATTTTGATTTTCAGCTATGTGCAGCCGCTCGGTTCTTAGAATGTCTATTATTTTGCATCGTTTACAATTGCGTTTATCTCATAGCCTATTTTTACAAATCGACTATTTTATTAAATATCCTCATTTCCGTTACCACGGAAGCACCAGTCGCACCAATCTCACCATCGACCCCCTTTGCACCGGCATTGAACAAAAAAATAGTCCTGTGAATCACCTTCAGGTGATGAGATCGCCTGCGGAACACCGACAGCCCTTTGATGAAATAAATAATCGCCATACACTCAACGAGGTCGGCGATGTCGCGGGAAACGCAATCCCATGCGAATTTTTCGCATGGGGGTTTTCTGCTAATCGTGTAGCCCTAATTAGCCACGACTATCAATTCTTACATTGTACGAATGTCGTTATCAAGTTCTTTTCTCCAGATTAGAGTTCCTATAACTGGAAAGAGGATTGTGAACAGTAAAGCAGCCTTGGCATAACCCACAGGCAAGTAATCTCCTTCAAAAAATAGATAGTCCGCTTTTGAAAAATAGTATAAGTTGGGGATATTTCCCGACTTTATTTTGTCTAAAATCCGGTCTCCTGTATGTAGTGTGTATTGTTTTGATTTATAAGTTATAAAAATCACATTTGAATTTTTATAGCTACTCTTTTCCTGATACCCATTATACGTGTAATCAGTAATAGGTTGCTGTGTCTGTTCTATATAATTGCCATATATATGTAATAGATACAGACAAAGAGCAATAACTAATCCTATGCAAAACAGCGTCTTGAAAAATGTTTTAATCTTCATAGATGTTTAGTTAATCCATCACTTATGATTGATAACAATTTTTATTTACAGCGGATAATGAAACTATAACCCAGCAATGCTATTGAATGGATTGTGTTTAGGAGAACCGCATAAAACCACCATGTAAGTCCGGCTCCATATTGGCTGTTACAGACAAGATTGTAACTCAAAATAGCATTATAGGCTATCATCACAGTCAAATTGCCGTAGGCAACTTTCTGTCTTACCCTATGGCACAGCCAAGTCGATGACAGCGACAGCGCATAAGCACCACCAAGCAATGCTGTATCCTCGCTCCAACCTTCTGTTATGCAACTCACAATCACCAAAAGGAGAAGCACAAGCCATGCTATTCCAAATCGTTTATCGGTCAGTTTCATCACCAGAATCATTTTCAAGAGAATACTTTTTGTACGCGTCTACTCTATCAGAATCACAACCCCATATCCAGGACTTATTTTTAGAATTGTAACAATAATTCTCATCAGGACCGAATGTGACGGTCAGCCAATAAAAGCCGTCTTTTCTCGGTTCGTAATAGAAAATATAGCCCTTGTATTCATAGGTCTCATTAATTTCCTCGAAAGGGATTCCTATCTCATTAAGTCCGATAGGTAGCCTATTATTCATTTTTTGAAAATCATCAATCATTACGATAATTTCATTTCCCACACGCTCTATATCAGCAGTATTAGTTATCATACACCTTTTGAAAAACACGACAATCGCAATCAGTAATGAGATAATCATCGCTGCTATAAGTGTGCGCCAATTCCAAAATCGTTTATCAGTCAGGTTCATATTTTCTCAACTATTAAATCAAATGAGCCATATTCCAACGAATTGTATTCGTCCAAATGGATATGTGTGCCACAAGGCACCTCAGCCTGTGCCAAATTTAACAAATGATTTGCCAACGAAACCAACCCGTTTCGATTCGCTGAGAGAATGACATCATTGTCATTCGCAGAAATTTTGATGGAATAACCTTCGCTCCAGCAAAGCCGAAGTCCCGTGTTTACGTTATATTCAGGTATATCTATTTCCATATCAATGTTATTTGGCTATTAGAATAAGAATCACTGCGAGAACGAGGAAGCCAAGAAAGCCGTTGGCGAGGTTGTTGTCGGCATGGTCTATGTTATTGAAATCTTCCGAACCATAGCGGATTTGTCTGTATGACACTTTATGCCCGCGACCGAACAGCCATAGACAACCATACCGAAGCCCGGCTCCGATATGCAAAATAACCGTGCGAAGCCAATAATATGAACCGGTGAACAAAATTGCCATAGCTGCTATGATTTTAACTATGAAAATGGCTCTATTCTTCATCTCTTGCCTCCTTTCTTCCATTGGGTAAGAAGTCTTTTGGTGCGCGAGACGATTTCGAGATTGTCGCAGTTTTCGACTAATCTTAATGCTGCATCACGAGTCTCAGTGGGTAGTTCATCGCTAAACAATCGTGCCGCCCAATACATAGTTTCTTCATAAATTCCCATAAGTTCAATCATTGTTTCCTTTTCATGATGGATTATGAGGTATTTAGCGGCATTTTCAATATCCCATCGACTGTTTGCCTGTTCTTTCTTGTCTCTATTGGCTACTGCTGCGAAATACATCAACGATGCCTGCACGAAGAATGAAAATGCTTCATCCTTATCCTCATATTCAAGCCGTTCATGCCAATTCGTGAAGAACTGCTTTTCTGAAATTAACGAGTATGTACCTTCTGTCCAATCCACGCCACGCTCTATGAAATAATATGCTTCATCTGACTGGAAACCGCAATCCGGTTCAAGATAGTATTCCTCTCTCGGCTCGGTTCTTATGGCCCTTGATATGTTTCCTCCGGAACTTTCAAAAAGAATAGTGCCAAACTCTCCGTTATATTCGGCATAGTAGTCACCCTTATAGTTCATGCCGTCAAGTTCGTGGAACGCATCGCGGAAGGCAGCTTGTCTGTCGCTGTTCATGGACTTGGAATCGGTTTCAGCGACTATCTCCGCATAGATACTGCCTTGAATGTGGGTCATAGCGCAGTTGGCTTTAATGCCACGCCTCACCAACATTGCTTCAAATGCTTCTAATCTTGCAGACGCATATTTATGGACATCCGACGGGTCAAGCCATACTCTCGCCTGTCCGTCAAAAATTCCGTCGGCGGGACGTAATCCATACTGGGCGTTAGTTTCGTAGTCAAAAGTCCAGAAATATTTTTCGCGCATCTTCCAGTCACCATGTCGTATCTTATCTTTGGGCATAAAAGATTTAAGGAACTTTACCCACCATCTGCGCCATCGACTGATATACCACGAGACACCTGCTGTTACATAGGCAATTCCGAGCACGAAAATTCCCTGCCAGTCGCCTTCCGTTGTGGCTTTATATGTGACAAATCCTGCCATAGCCACAAGGTACGCGATACCGACAACTATGACAATGGAGGTACCAATCTTCTTCAATATCTTGCCGTTACGTTCATTTAGTTTGATTTTTCCTGTCTTAAACAGCCATATGACCAAGACGATAAGAGCAATGCCACCTATTGCTATCAGAACATCAGATAACGAGTAAGCCATTCTTCCGATTGCTGAAATCAGGACGCACACCACACCGATTATGTACCAGATTGGTTTCATCGCTTGCCTCCTTTCAGGCAAAACAAGAACGATAGGCTTTGCGCCCATAGGTTGCAGGAGAGAACAAAGCCAACACACAGAATAAATATCTCATATAGTGTTGCCATACGCAAAGTTACAACGAATAATCGACAATCGATGTGACAAATGTCCCATTTAGAATAAATGCTCAAACGAGATAAATAATCTAAGTCCTTATTTATTTTTCAACACATCGTTCGAAGTCATCTATTTTGCCATCGGTTATCTTAATTCGTGTTTTTCCGGACCATCCCATATCAGAGTATTTTACGATATACCAGTAATCTCCCTCGCTCTCAATACAGATAATATGGGATTCTCCATTTGTATACGGTTTAGAATCTTGTTGCTGAGTCCTCAATTCAAAGTAGGCGTAACAGTCCCCATTCTCACAATCAAACTCATAGCTATCCTTAAGTTTTCTTAATGCGTATGCAGTGAAGTATTGTTCCGGGTGTGCAAATACCTCTGAATCTGCATCAATTGCAAATACGAATTTTTCATAAACTATTTTAATCAAGTCTGAAAAGTCCTGAGTATTCTTGATCGAGTCTATTTTTGTAACCTTGTTTTTAATATTTTCAGTATCAGACATGGAACTGTTTTTTGCCCCACATGGGCACACGGTAAGAACCATTGTAATTGCGAAAACTAATTTTAGAGATTTCATTTCGGGGAGTATTATTTTAGTAGTCTTTTATGGACCGGGCCACCGGTGTCCACTAATTGATTTCGGCGTAGCCTTGACATAGACAACGCTCTTGCCATTAGCCGCGACATAATCATTCAGCACCGACAGGTCAATCCTCGTCATAAAGTCATTAAGCCGCGCCAGATCTTTAGGTGTTGTAGTCAAAATCTACGTTCTTTTTATCTCAAAATGCGGAAAAATGTAACTTATAATGAATGATTGATTATCTCCCAATAACCGCCGCGGTCTGCTCCAACACGACGGATTACCCCTTTATCTTTTAGATTTTTTAGTTGCAATTTAATTGCATCTGGCGTTACGGCGCACTCAATCGCCATTTCGTTCCTTGTCATATATGGATTGAGATCTATCAAATCCAAAATCTTCTGGGTAGTTTTCTGGGTAGTTTTCTGGGTAGTTTTCCGGGTAGTTTTCCGAGTATCCTGTTCGGTTTGGTTCTGTTTTGCATCGCCCCTGACGGACATGAAAATCTCTCGATAAATAATGGCTGTAACACCACCTTGCTCTACCGTAAATTCAGGCCGTTTAAGATTGGCTTTATCAAAAGCCTTCATTATCTTTTCATAGCCACGTCCCCATGCCTCGATGAATCCGGCGCGATAGAAAACCTGAGCCATCTTCGGATTTCGGGGTTTGGAGGTATGCTTGCTCAAAAGAGTTTCCACGGTATAATTTTCTGGCAATACACCTTCGTTCCATAAACGGATATGGTCATCATAGATACTCATCTGATTCCATGTGCCGAATTGTAGTTTATGGACAATGCTGTTGAAGATTATTTCGCGGAGGGCATCTTCAGGGATTTCCAACGGCTCCTTACGTTGTAACCCCTCATAGTGTATAGGTCTGATAAGATACTTGCTGCTTAACACCTGCATTATCTTATCGGTCATCTGAATCAGATTCCCTTCGATTTGGTCTTGACTCAACAAGTCCGCATCATCCGCACCAAACCTGCCTATCTTGAAGCTGGAAGTTACAAATCTGCGTTGAGGATATTTTCCGAACAGCAGAACGGCTCCATTTGTAGGAATCCCGTCCTTGATAAGTCCCAAATTGGATAGGACTTCCTCTTTGGAAGATTTGCGGGATTCAGGCTCCATACGACCCTCCCCGATAGCATGGTCCAAGAAATATTCAATCGCACCATCGTCAATATCATCCAAGCTAACGCCATCACAAGGAATATCCTCCCAGTTCAGTCCCATCTTCTTCAAGAGAAACTGATGAAGGGCTGTTCCGCGAAACTCTTGTTTGGTTGCCCCACTACGATAATAATAGACACCGCGATAGGAAATAGGCATTCCGCAAGGTTCAATCACAATCTCAATGACATCCTTCCCCTCTATCTCAAGATGGTTGGTTTCCGGAAATACCCCGGTGTTGCTGATAATCTTGTTGGGTATATCTTCCAGTTGCTTATGGAGATTGTCAACACCAACAACAGTCATGTCATCGTCAATGCCAATGTAAATCTTTCCACCTTGCGCATTAGCGAAGCCGGATACCCACTTCAGGTACTCGTCTTTCCACATACGTTTATGCTCAATGTTCTGATTCTCTGGGTTCATGTTGCGAAAATACCACAAAATCCTGACACACACAAGTTAATATGCGATTTGAGGGATCATAAAAACTAAATCAATTTTCTTTCATTATTGCCACTTTCTAATATGCTCATCTTATGAATAGCGCTTTGGTTCATATTTGACAGGCAGATAAGTTCGTTGATTGTGGCATAGTCGCGTATGTTGCCTTTCTCGTCGGGATTAGCTTCGCGCCATTGCGCTACCGTCACACCGAACATCGCCACATTCAGCACCGACAAGTCGATCCTCGCCATGCCCATTGCTATCTTGCTTTCATTGAAGCATATTGGTGTATAGTTTACGCTTGAATAGCATAATCACGAAATGGTCGTTAGGATACAATGATCGCAGATTTGTCAATAATTCCTATTCCGTTTTTCTGTGAACTGTGTTGACTTTGAAGTTCTCATGGATGGTTAAAGTTCAAAAAAGATCTTTGAATTTAAGAAAAAATATTATCTTTGCAGTAATGATACAAGAGGAATCAAATCATATAAAATTTTAGTTAGCGAGACTTAAATCATCACTGACAAATGTGAGGACCGCGGTACACCGGTTTGGCTCGATTAAGCGATTATTTCCGATGAGGAATGCATGCTTGACTAATTGTTCGATTTATGAGAGGTGTGGGATATTTGGCTACATTTGTTTCGGTGGTTTGCGGTTAAGTCATTATTAAAAATTATAATTATGAAAAGAATTTTGTTTTCTGCAATAGCTGCTGTTACTATTGCATTTAATGCCGATGCACTTATTCTGCGCACCACGGTTTCACAGGGTGAGATAGAAGGTGTTGAGCATGAAGGGGCTGCACTGTACAAGAGTATTCCTTATGCCGAACCCCCTGTAGGTAATTTGCGATGGAAAGCTCCCGTGGAGAAAAAGAAATGGACAGGAGTGTATAACGCCGATAAGTGGGGTAACCGTCCTCCGCAGATTGCCGATCCAAATCAAGGTGGAGGTGACATACCTATGAGTGAGGATTGCCTTTACCTTAGTGTGACGACTCCGGCAGAAAGTGTTGACGAAAAGCTTCCTGTTTTCGTTATGATTCATGGTGGAGGATTCAATACGGGTTCTTATATAGGTACGCAGGAAAGCTTTGTTAATGAAGGCATAATCTATGTGAGTATCGAGTATCGTCTTGGTGTGCTTGGGTTCATGAGCCACCCTGAGCTTACCAAAGAGTCGTCTGACGGCATTTCCGGCAATTATGGCATACTTGACCAGATTGCTGCACTTAAATGGATACATAATAATATAAGCGCATTCGGTGGAGACCCCGATAAAGTGACCATAGCTGGTGAATCAGCCGGCGGTATTTCAGTGAGTATCCTTTGTGCCTCACCGCTGACCAAGGGGCTATTCAGGGGGGCTATCAGTGAAAGTGGAAGCTCTTTTTGGCCTATTGGTGATAACCGTAATGGAAACACAGCAATATGTAATCTCGCGGGAGCCGAAAAAGTAGGTACGGAGTTCCAGAAACGGTTTGGAAAAAAGAATATAAAACAGATGCGTTCAATTGATGCACGTAGTCTTGTTGACAGTGCTCGGAATGAAACCTTCTGGCCTATAGTTGATGGATATGTGATTCTTGATGACCAGTACAAGCTTTACGAGACATCACGTTACAATGATGTTAATGTTATAATAGGCACTAACTCCGATGAAGGTTCCCTGTTTTCGATTCCAATGCCGGTTGAAGCTTATGAAGGACGTATGCGTTCAGTTTATGGAGATTGGGCTGACAGAATTCTGAAGCTTTATCCTGCTTCTAATCCGGAGGAAGTATGCTATGCCCAGTCCGATATTTTTCGAGACGGTTCCTTTGCATGGCCAACTTATGCCTGGGCTAATCTGCAGAGTCGTACAGGAAAAGGAAAGGTCTACATGTATTACTTTGATCAGGATTCCGAGAATACGATTCTGCGGAGCCGCAGGGGAGGGGCTTCCCATGTGGCAGAGATGCCTTTTATCTATGGTTACAAATTTAATGGGGGTGAGATGACTCCGACGGAGAATCATATGCTTCAAATTATGTCGCGCTATTGGATTAATTTTACTAAAACAGGTTCTCCCAATGCCGAGGCATTGCCATTCTGGACTCCATATGAACAGGGGAAAAATACAGTTATGATTATGCGAAACGGATTCTTTCTGGATAATGTACCCAATCAATTGCAATTGGACTTCTTTGAGGAGTTTTTCCGAAGCAAAAGAAAGTGATTCTTGAGTCCCTTATGGGAATCTTTATTTAGGATTTTTCAAAATGCAGTCTCATGTGGAAATAATGTGGCTGCATTTTTTGTTTCTGATATCTTACTCACGCTTTTTAGCCTTATACTATCAATCGGCGGTCAACGGCTCACGTAACTCGTTCACTATACAAATGGGAGAGGAGAAAGGAGACAGTTATAGTGTTTTATTCCAAGTTTGAAAAGATTAGGCTATTTGTTGGGTGGTGTGATTTGACGGTTGGAGGTTCAGGATTTATTTGATATCTTTGTGCAGTCATTGTGCTATCCCGATATTTACATAGCCGATGCTCTGATAGTTATGTTTTTATATTAGAATTATGAAATCACTATTATGCACATTGATTTGTCTCATTTTAGTAGCGGCAAATACTCATACGTGTTACTCCCGGACTGTCTTATCTGAATCCACGGGAGAGCCGGTCATATACGCCAGTGTCGGCGTTATCAACCGGAATCTTGGTACGGTTACCGATACGCTGGGCAATTTCTCGTTAAAAATTCCAACGGAGTTTATCAATGATTCCATAAGAATTTCCTCTGTCGTTATCTCCCCAAAACTTTTGCGGTCAAGGATATTAACAGCATACCCGACACTATCTTTCTCGCCGATGACATCATAATGTTAAGTGAGGTCGTGGTGAAACCGCAGAGAATCAAGCATAAGACAGCCGGACGCAAAGGTGCCGGAGGTTTTATTTATATAGAGATTGAGGGAAATAGGGCGGCAAGTCAGGGGCTTGCGACACCGTTAAAAGTTAAAGACCGTGCATGGCTGAAAGAGTTGGGATTCACGATTATGACAGAGGGAAGACCTCTCTCAAAAATGAAGTTTAGGTTCAACGTCTATCGTAAAGAAGATAACGGATATATATTGCAAAACTTCAAGCCGATATATTTTGACTATGATAAATCCCGGCTCGTCAATGGGTTATTCATCTACAAATTTCCGGAAGAAATAATGTTGGATGAAGGCGATTATTATGTGGAGCTTGAGTTTCTTGAAAATTTCTCCAATGAATATTTCATTATGAGAAGCAAGCCTTTGACAGGTCAGACCCGCTATAGATACGCGTGCCAGTCTGACTGGGAGACAATGCCCTTCGGAGCACCCATTTACATCGAATACGACAGCGCGGAATAACCATCCCGCATCCATAATATATTTTGCGGGTAAGTCATTCTATTTATCGTCCATCTGATTCCAATTCTTTCTCTATTTCCTCAATAGTAGGTAAACTTCCTCGGAAGTCTTTGGGCAATGATTGTCCCAATTCGTAGTCCGAGATACCAATCGGCTTCTGAATGTCACGCAAGGCATATTCAGCCTTGATACGGTCTTTGGTCTTGCAGAGAAGCAATCCGATTGTCCGGTGGTCTCCTTCGCGACAAAGAATGTCATCTACAGCTGAACAATAGAAATTGAGTTTGCCGATATATTCAGGCATGAATTCTGTGTCGTTCAACTCAATTACCAAGTAGCGGTGCAGAAAAGTATTGTACATCAATATGTCGATATAATAGTCGTCATCCGACACTTCTATGTGATATTGCCTTCCCATGAAAGCGAATCCGGCTCCCATTTCCACGAGAAATTTCTCTACATGATTTACCAGACCGATTTCCACATCACGCTCATTGTATTGGTTGGTGAAAGTCAGCATATCAAATATATACGGGTCTTTAAGCATTGATTTTACATCATTTGCCTCCGGCGCAGGCAAAGTCTTTGTGAAATTGTTAGCCAATGCTCCATGCTTGTGATAGTCGTCAAGTTTGATGGCTTCTTGCAGATAGCGCTTGGACCAATGGGATGTAATGCTTTGTACCATATACCAATAACGAGCCCGGATATCCTTGACTTGCTGCAATAGTATTAGATTATGTGCCCAAGCGAGATGCTTTACTGGGAGAGTGAAATTGTATAGATCTAATTACGCAACCACTGGTTGCGTAATTAGGGAATCATCACTTCTCACAATGGTAAGCTCCTGATTGTATTCATTGAAGAATTGTATCATGCACTGCATATTGCGTACAGAAAATCCCTTTATATCAGAATAATCATTCTTCAAATCGATGGATAGCCGTTGCAAGGTTTTCTTGCCCCAACCGTCGGTATTCTGGCTTTCCTGAAGCATTCCGCCAATATCCCAATACATCCTGAGCATTTCTTCGTTGGCAGCATATATGACCCGTTGCTGGGCAATCAGCACCCGTTGCTTTATTTTGCGAAGCAGTGCCGCATAGCCTCGAAAATTATCCGTCAGGTTATCGACCACTTGTAAATTTGTGTCCATTGCCATACTACTATTATTTGATTGTTTACAAAGTTAATCTTTTTTATTCGATTGTAGACCAAAAATTTACGATTATTATTTGCTATATAGGAAGAACGCGAAAATTTGAATGAAAATATGTCAGCACACAGAAATATGTGTAAGCAGAATTTTGGGGTTACTTGACGGTTAAATATCTGCAGCCGGTTCGAATTATCGAATTGCCGGTGCATTATATCCGTCAACTTTTGCCTGCGAAAGTTGAATTACTTAAATAATGTGATAACTATTTGAACAAGCGTTTAAAAGTAGTAACTTTGTAACCCGAAATTCAATCTTAATGTATATTGATATGTCAAAGAAAGCTTTATTAATGATTCTCGACGGATGGGGAATAGGCAATCATGGCAAAGGCGATGTGATTTTCTCCACTCCTACTCCTTACTGGGACTATCTCTTAAACACATATCCTCACTCGGAGCTTCAAGCGAGCGGTGAAAATGTAGGTTTGCCCGACGGTCAGATGGGTAATTCCGAGGTCGGTCACCTCAATATCGGTGCAGGTCGTGTAGTGTATCAGGACCTTGTGAAAATCAACAAGGCATGTCAGGACGGCTCTATCCTCAAGAATCCTGAAATCGTGAATGCTTTCAGTTACGCCCGCGACAACGGCAAGGCTATTCATTTCATGGGGCTTACCTCAAACGGCGGCGTACACTCGTCGCTCGACCATCTTTACGCTCTCTGCGACATCGCAAAGGAGTATGGTCTGGAAAAAGTCTACATCCACTGCTTCATGGATGGTCGTGACACCGACCCCCGCAGCGGCAAGGGCTTCATTCAGGAACTCGAAGACCACTGCGCCAAGTCGGCAGGCAAAGTTGCCTCCATCATCGGCCGTTACTACGCCATGGACCGCGACAAGCGCTGGGAGCGCGTGAAGATTGCCTACGACCTTCTTGTCAACGGTGAGGGAAAGAAGGCTACCGACATGGTGAAGGCTATGCAAGAGTCTTACGACGAGGACGTGACCGACGAATTTATCAAGCCTATCGTCAACGCCGGTGTCGACGGTACGATAAAAGATGGCGATGCGGTGATTTTCTTCAACTACCGTAACGACCGCGCCAAGGAGCTTACAATGGTGCTTACACAGCATGACATGCCCGAGGCAGGTATGCACACCATCCCCGGACTCCAGTATTACTGCATGACTCCTTACGATGCATCGTTCAAGGGCGTACACATACTTTTCGACAAGGAAAATGTAGGCAATACTCTCGGAGAGTATCTTTCTTCGCTTGATAAGAAGCAGCTTCATATCGCCGAGACCGAGAAATATGCTCACGTGACATTCTTCTTCAACGGTGGTCGCGAGGCTCCCTTTGAGGGCGAGGAGCGCATACTTGTCGCTTCGCCCAAGGTTGCTACCTACGATCTGAAGCCAGAAATGAGCGCCTACGAGGTTAAAGACAAACTTGTAGAGGCTATCAAGAGCGAAGAATATGATTTCATTGTGGTGAACTATGCCAACGGTGACATGGTAGGACACACCGGTGTATATGAGGCTATCGAGAAGGCTGTCAAGGCTGTAGATGAGTGTGTCAAGGACACCGTCGAGGCGGCAAAGGCTGCCGATTATGAAGTGATTATAATCGCTGACCACGGTAATGCCGACAATGCCATAAATCCTGACGGTACTCCCAACACCGCCCACTCGCTTAATCCTGTCCCCTGCGTCTACGTGACGGCACGTAAGGATGCGAAGGTAGAGGATGGCAAACTTGCCGATGTGGCTCCGACAATCCTGAAAATCATGGGCATACCTCAGCCCGCGGAGATGACCGGCCACGCCCTCATCAACTAATCCTCATCCCTAAAAACTCACACGGGGTTGTGTCAGCACTTGACACAACCCCGTGTTTTTATTGACAATTTATTATGAGTCCCTACATTGACATAAAAAACAGGATGTAATGGCAATTGGTGATACCTACAGCTACGCAACTCACCCTTGAAAACTGAACCCTGACGAAATGACGACTACTTCCCCGTCAGGGGATAATCCATATGTAGCCGTCGGTTGAGCGAAGCGATACCGACGGAAAGCGAGCAAGAGCACACGTTTCCGGAGGAATCATCACGAAGCAAAATTGATGATTCCTCCGGAAACATTTAGGGACGGTGTCATCATCCCGGGGGTAGCGCTCCGCTCAACGCCCCGGCTATATACAGATGATGCCCTGCGGGCAACACCTACTCGCAGCATCTTTATATAGCGATAGCAAAGTGTTTATTTTGACCAGAAGGCGGGGGTGAAGATGATGAGGACGGTGAAGATTTCAAGACGGCCTGTCAGCATCAGGAAGGAGAGTACCCATTTGCCGGCGTCGGGAAGCATGGCGAATCCGCCGTTGCCCTGTGAGTCGATGCCGAGCCCGATATTGGACACGCAAGAAAATGAATTGAAAAACGCGTCAATGATAGGAATGCCAAACGCTGTCAAGACAATTCCGCCAACCGATATTATCATGACGTAGATACATAGAAAGGCGATAACCTTCTCCACCACGTCGGGGGAAATGACATTGCCGTTGATGCGCACCGACCTGATGGCATTGGGGTGTACCGAGCGGTAGAGCTCGTTGTTGGTGTTTTTCAACAGGAAGAGGAGGCGGTCGATTTTTGCACCGCCGCTTGTAGAACCTGCGCAGGCACCGAAAAACATCAATATGAAGGTAATTGAAATGACAAACGGACCCCAGTTCTCGAAGTTGCTCGCTGTCAATCCGGTAGAGGAAATCGTGGTGATAATCTGAAACAGTGGGTCGATGGTCACGTCAACCGCCGAGCGCGCCTCGCCCATGGCAAAAATGGCGATGACGAAGAGTATGTAAGACACAAAAATTATTTTCACGTATGCCATGAACGTGTCGTTGCGGTAGAGGCTTTTGAAGTCGCCATGCCACGCACGGAAGATAAGCGCGAAGTTGACGCCGCCGAGAAACATGAATATCGTGACCACAATCTTTATGTAATTGGAGTCCCAGTAGGCGATACTATTGTTGCGGGTCGAGAAGCCGCCTGTCGACATGGTGGAGAGGGCGTGACAAACGCTGTCGAAGAAATCCATCGGACCTAACCATAGTAACACGCACACGAGTATGGTCAACGCGAAATATATCATCCAGAGGCTTTTTGCCGTCTGGCTTATGCGCGGACGCAGCTTTTCGTGGGTGATACCTGTCACCTCGGCGTTAAACATCTGCATTCCGCCGGAATGGTTAAGCATCGGCAGCACGGCGAGGGTGAAAAGTATGATTCCCATGCCCCCGAGCCATTGAGTGAGGCAACGCCACATGTTTATGCCGTGAGAGAGGGTGTCGACCGACTCATAGACTGTCGCCCCGGTGGTGGAAAATCCCGACATGGTCTCGAAAAAGGCGTCGGAGACGTCAAGCGGGGTAGAGCAGAACATGAACGGCAGCATCCCGAAAAAGGAGAATACCACCCACACAAGTGCTGTCAGCAGAAAACCTTCGCGCTTCGCCATGGAGGTATAGCGCGGCTTGATACAGCATGTCATCAGCACCCCGGATATGAAGGTGACACCGAAGGTGTATAAAAACGCCATATAATCCTCCTCGCCGTATATCAGGCATATTGCAAGCGGGATGAGCATAAACATAGCCTCGATTATCAGAAGCCAGCCCAATACGCGGAGCAGCATCGGAATATTTACACGCTGAGTGTCGGTGAAAATTCCCATGGCATTAATTAAACAGTTTCTCGACTTTGTGTATAAGTCCCGACAGGCAGAACACCACTACATGATCCCCCGCCTGGATGTGGGTGTTACCGTTAACAAGCATTCCCTTGCCGTCGCGTATCATGGCGGCGATGGTCATACCGTGGGGCAGCCGCAGATTCTTTACCGCGTCGCGGGTGATTTTACTGCCCGGTTTCGCCTCGATTTCCGCTACCTCGGCATCGGTCAGCGCAAGGCATTTCGAGGATGATACATCCATATCGAGCAGAAGCTGGAATATCTTGCTCGATGCAAGGAGCTTCTTGTTGATTACCGTGCCGATATTGAGTCCTTCGGCTTCCGAGATAAACTGAAGGTCCTCCACCTCGGCGATTGTCTTGTGAACCCCGAATTCCTTTGCCGTGAGACAGGCGAGGATATTGGTCTCAGAACTATTGCTGAGTGCCACGAAAGCATCGGTGTCGTCAATGCCTTCCTCGCGAAGCACCTCGATATCGCGGGCATCACCGTGCACGATGTTGCAGTCAGGGCATTTTTCCGGAAGCATACGGCACGTGTCGATATTCGTGTCGATGATTTTTATGCGGAACTCCTCTCCGGCAAGCGCGGCAAGGCGTATGGCAATGCGGCTGCCTCCCATGATGAGGAGTTTGCGTATCTTTTTCGATGTCTTTCCGCAGATGTCGAGCAGTTCGTCGACATGGTCGCGGGTCGTGGCGAAATACAGGATGTCGTTGTCTTTTATCACATCGTCGCCTCGCGGTATGATGGTGTCATGGTGACGCTTTATCGCCGCGACGTGGAAATTATGTTCGACCATCGCAAACTCCTTGAGCTGCATACCGATTATGCGGGCGTTGTTGCGCAGTTTCACACCGGCGATTATCAGTTCGCCGTCGTGCAGCTCAAACCAGTGGCGCGCCCATGAACGTCGCAGAGCCGTGATGATTTCCTGGGCGGCAAGCAGCTCGGGATAGATAAGCGCGTTTACCCCCAGGCGCGTGAAGTAGTCGCGGTTTTCCTGCGACATGAACTCGTAATTGTCGATACGTGCCACAGTGCGCTGTGCGCCGATGCTTTTTGCCATCGAGCATGCAAGCACATTCTGGGTCTCATCGGGTGTGACGGCTATGAAGAGGTCACATTTGCCCACGCCGGCGGTGTGGAGCGCATTGAACGAAATCGGGTTTCCCCGCAGGGTCATGAGGTTATAATTGGCATCGAGCGACGCGAGTTTTGCCTGGTCGGCGTCTATCACCATGATATCCTGTTCTTCACGCGACAGAAGCTTGGCAAGATGTGTGCCTACTTCCCCGGCACCGGCAATCACTATCCTCATGTCAGCGCGCTTTTATTATGGGCGTCGATGATGGCGTCGTATATCGCGTCTTCATCCATCGCACACAGTTTCATAAGTTCCGGCACCTTGCCGTGAGGTACGAAGGAGTCGGGGACTCCTATGCGGGTCACGTGACGGTCGTAGCCGTTGTCATTGAGCCATTCGACCACTGCCGATCCAAGACCGCCCTCCTTGATGCCGTCTTCTACGGTGATGATAGGGCAGCCCTTTTCAGCCGCCTCTTTGAGGATTTCGGTATCAATCGGCTTAAGGAATATCATGTCGTAGTGTGCGGCATGTATGCCCTCCTTTTCCGCACGGGCTATCGCGGCGGCGGCTTTTGATGCCATCGGTCCGAGAGTCAGCACTACCACATCATTGCCGTCGGTGAGCTTTTCGCCTTTTCCTACAGGAATCTCGTGCATCGGGGCGCGCCAGTCGGGATTACCGCCTTTCCCACGCGGATAGCGTATGGCGAATGGTCCGTGGTTTCCTGCCTGCGATGTGTACATGAGATTGCGGAGCGACACTTCGTCGCGCGGCGACGATACGATAAGATTGGGTATCGACCTCAGGTAGCTGAGGTCAAACACCCCGTGGTGGGTGACACCGTCTTCTCCCACTGTACCGGCACGGTCAAGACAGAGTGTGACGGGTAGCCGCAGTATCGCCACATCGTGAATGATATGGTCGTAGGCGCGCTGCATGAAGGAAGAATATATTGCGCAGAACGGTCTCATGCCGTCTTTTGCGAGTCCTCCGGCAAAAGTCACGGCATGTCCTTCCGAGATTCCGACATCAAATACCCTGTGGGGCATCGCCGCCTGCATTATGCTCATCGAGGTGCCCGACGGCATCGCGGCGGTTATGCCTACTATGCGGTCGTTCTGACGGGCAAGTTCGAGCAGCGTCTCGCCGAATACATCCTGATATTTGGCGGGAACGCCCACTTTAGGCTCTGTCACGCGTTCTCCTGTCTTCGGGTCAAATTTTCCGGGGGCATGCCATGACGCCGGGTCATTTTCTGCGGGAGTGTAACCTTTGCCTTTTGTGGTGCGTATGTGAAGCATCCGGGGCCCCTCCATATCCTTGATGTCATTGAGCACTCTTACAAGGCGCTCTACATCATGACCGTCAATCGGGCCGAAATATCGGATGTTAAGACCCTCGAATATATTTTGCTGCTTGCTTATCAGCGATTTGAGACTGTTGTTAAACCGCAGTATGAAGTCTTTACGCTTTTCGCTTACCAGATGCATCTTCTTTAGAAGACGGTAGAGCTTGTAGCGGAAGGCGTTGTATGCTTTGGTCGTGGTGAGATGTGCAAGATAAGAGTTCAGCGCTCCTACGTTGCGGTCAATCGACATGTCGTTGTCGTTGAGTATTATAAGGAGATTGTTTTTTGTTATTGTCGCATTGTTCAGCCCCTCAAAGGCGAGTCCGCCCCCTATGGAGGCATCGCCTATCACGGCTACGACATTGCGCTTGGGCGACTCCTGTTTCAGCTGGGAGGCAACAGCCATGCCGAGGGCTGCGGAAATGGAGTTGGAGGCGTGACCTGCCGTGAAAGTGTCGTATTCGCTTTCGTCCGGATTGGGGAATCCGCTGAGACCGTTGAATTTGCGGTTGGTGTCAAACCTGTCGCGTCGTCCCGTTAGCAGCTTGTGCCCGTATGCCTGATGACCCACGTCCCATACGATGCGGTCGTAGGGGGTATTGAATACATAGTGGAGCGCTACCGTCAGTTCGACGGCACCCATGCTTGAAGCGAAATGTCCGGGATTGGTTGACAGCGAGTTAATGAGAAACTCGCGTATATTGGAGCATACCTCCGGAAGTTTTTCCATCGGAAGCTTTCGCAGGTCGGCGGGAGAGTCAATCTTGTTTAAGAGAGCGGATGGGGCAATATATTTACTTTTTCCTTTTTCCATTGCCGTCATTTATATATTTTTTGTACAGCGGTATGAATACCACTCCGCCCGAAACGACAATTATAAATAGAGTCCATGCCGTAAAGCCCCTGCCTGCTATCATTAAGTAGCAGAGTATCAGCCAAAGAGCCGTAAGGCAAACGAGTCGGAAGATAGTGTACCCTGTCATAAACCGTATTTATAAATGCAAAGATACGAATAAGTCGAGAGTAATGCCAAATTTATTTGAAGGAGTTGTCAGTTTTCAGATTTCAGATTTCAGATTTCAGTCAGATGGTTACATCGCGTAGCCGTAGGGGCTGCTGGAAGGCAGCCCGTGCCGCGGTCTGGGTGGTGAGCTTTTGCGTGTTGCGGGCGCACTTCCATGCGCCCCTACAGCTGACGCGGTTTTCAGATTTCCAGCCGATTCAACATATTCCATCCTCGATCATGATTAACCTTTTAACCTCATAACCTATTAACCTTTTCGCTTCATGGGAAGCAAAATTTTTCCCATTTGTACATTGGGCGAAGGGGATTGGGCGCTATCTTTGCGCCATTGTCAACTTAAACTTTACCGCTATGAAAACCACGACTTCCACCACGCGCCCTCCGCGTTTCGATAAGCAATGGTCACAGACCATCATCGATAATCTTGACAAAGCCGATGGCGAGGCTTTTGCCGAGGCTATACGCCGCTATCAGCTTGACGGCACCGAGCCTGACCTTCCTCCGGAGTTGGCGGTGGCTTTCGAGTTTCTGCGCCCCACGATTGACCGTCGTGCACGTGCAAGGGAGAAAGCCCGTCAACGTCGCGAGCGCAATCAGTCGGCGATAGCTAAAGAAGCTAAATCAGCTATTCTGGCTATTGAGACGCCTGCTTTGGAAATCGACTGCCACAGTGCAATCCCCGGCGAGGATGACTGGGAGGCACGACAAGGATATTGGACTGATTTTATCAATTCGCGCACATCCCCACTGACTCAGGCTGAAATTGAAAACGGCAGGTTTGCCTACGAGACTGACACGTGGGCGCAGGATCGCGACGACATTGCGTCCGCTCGCCCCGACGGTACTCCTCTTTCATACGACGAGCGGTTACGTAATTACTGCAATCAGCTGCGTAGCGACAAGTCGTTGTTAGTTTGCATAGCCGATGAGGTAGTGCGCCTGTCGAAGGTGCTGTATCGCAGTAGTGACCTTTGTAACCATCTCGGCGCATTTATCAATCACGCGACTATTCAACCCATACCTGACCTCGATAGAGCCGCGTTCAGGCGCGCTTTCACCGGCTACATGCTCCGCTGCGCCTACAATTACCGCAACGCGATAAAAGCTTAGATACAGATATAAAGGGATGGTGCTGATACAAAAGGACACATGGTCAGAAACAACATAAGGATTTTTATGGTGGACGAGTGGCAGAAGGAGCGGGTGGAGGCTTGCCCGCGCTGCGTCTAAGCCTAATGTTGCCCGTAGGGCATCATCTGTATGTAGCCGGTGGTTGAGCGAAGCGATACCACCGGGAATGGATTGAAAATAAATGTTTCCGTCAGGAATCATCTCGGAGCAAGATTGATAATTCCCTTTCGGGAAACGATTGGTGAGGGGGGCTTCTATCCGTGGGTATCGCTGCGCTCAACGCCACGGCTAAAAATGGATGATGCCCTGCGGGCAACGGCGGACTGTCATTTAGGCTGATATTTCAACATAAATTTCCAAAACTTTGTTTCTTATGTCGTTTTGTCCTTTTGTATCCCGCGGCACTGTATTCTGTATCCCGATGCACGGTTTGGTAACAATAAGGGCCATGCCCGGAATGGCACAGCCCTGTAGGATAGAGTGGGGGAGGTGTTATCCTCCGAAGTTGTCGTACATGAGATTTTCCGACGGTACGCCGAGATCCCAAAGCATCTTTTCGACTGCTTTGCTCATCGGGCCGGGACCGCACATGTAATATTCGATATCCTCCGGTGCGGGATGATCTTTGAGATAGGTCTCGTAGATTACCTGATGCACGAATCCGGGTGTATATTTTACACCGGCAGCATCGGCTGCGGGGTCGGGACGGTCAAGCGCGAGATGGAACTTGAAGTTGGGGAAATCCTTTTCAAGCTGCAGGAAGTCGTTGAGATAGAACACTTCGTTTAGCGCGCGGGCACCGTAGAAGTAGTTCATCACACGGTCGGTGCAGTGGAGAGTGCGGGTCATGTGCATGATCTGGGCGCGGAGCGGAGCCATACCGGCACCACCGCCTACCCACATCATTTCCGCCTTTGAGTCGAAAATAGGATGGAAATCGCCGTAAGGGCCGCTCATTCTCACTTTGTCGCCCGGCTTGAGCGTAAAGATGTAGGATGAGGCGATACCTGGCATCACATCCTGGAAGCCGACCTCAGGTTTCGGCTTGAACGGCGGCGTTGCGATACGCACCGTAAGCATTATGCGGTCGCCCTCGGCAGGATAGTTAGCCATAGAGTAAGCGCGGACGGTAGCTTCGGTATTCTTACATTTAAGACCGAAGAGCCCGAATTTTTCCCATGCCGGGAGATACTCCTCTCCGATAAGCGACTTGTCGATATCCTTGTCGTAGTCCATCTCGTAAGCGGGTATCTTGATCTGTGCATAAGAGCCGGGGATGAAGTTCATGTGTTCGCCCGGAGGGAGAGCCACGATAAATTCCTTGATGAATGTAGCGACATTCTTGTTGGAGATTACCTCACACTCCCATTCCTTGACATCGAGCACCGACGCGGGCACGCCGATCGACATGTCTTCCTTCACTTTCACCTGACAGCCGAGACGCCAGTGGTCTTTCATCTGCTTGCGGGTGAAATGCACGGTCTCGGTGGGAAGGATGTCGCCGCCCCCTTCAAATACCTGTACCTTGCACTGTCCGCAGCTGCCCTTGCCGCCACAAGCCGACGACAGGAACACATTCTGGTCGGCGAGGGTAGAGAGGAGGGTTTTTCCTGACATCGCGAACACATCCTTGTCATTGTTGATTTTAATGTCGACCTGACCGGTGTGTACGAGAAACTTCTTTGCAATCAGAAGCACCGTCACCAGAAGCAGCGTGATAGCGAGAAATATGATTACTCCCGTACAGATGGTAAGGGTGCCGGTGTCGGCAAGAGTTATCATTGCTATTTTGTCCATTGTCGTAGTTTAGAGTTTAATGCCGAGGAAGCTCATGAAGGCGATTCCCATAAGGCCGGTTATTATGAAAGTGATACCTACGCCACGGAGGGGCTTGGGGATGTTGCTGTATTCCTGCAGACGCTCGCGGAAAGCGGCAAAAGGCACCATGCCTCAGCTTC